>Ga0210025_1000059_pt1 | contig 166826 bp, 168 predicted proteins | sample CryGeyme20150102_FD_183989 | JGI IMG/M metagenome (GOLD analysis project Ga0210025, IMG submission 183989) | Groundwater microbial communities from Crystal Geyser aquifers in Utah, USA - Crystal Geyser metaG 2015-0102 (SPAdes) (version 2) | ecosystem: Environmental > Aquatic > Deep subsurface...
TTATGTCATAACCATTTACCTATTACACGTTTTAAAGCTCAAATACAATAGGTTCCGCGCCTCTTACTTCTCTCAAACAAGGACTCTCCCGTGACGCTTCTTCACCTCTTCCTCGTTGCCGTCATCCAGGGCGTAACGGAATTCCTGCCGATTTCCTCCTCCGGGCACCTGATTCTGCTGCCCGGCCTGACGGGTATGGAAGATCAGGGGCAGATCATTGACGTGGCCGTTCATGTCGGCACGCTTGGCGCGGTCGTTCTCTATTTCTGGCGCGATGTCGGCACGGCGCTGATCGGTTTTGGCCATCTGGCCGCTGGACGCCGCGATACCGGGGCTGCGCGGCTCGCCCTTGGACTGACCATCGCCACGATCCCGGTAGTCCTGCTGGGATTGGCGCTTAACCTGTCAGGGCTCGACACCGCGATGCGCTCCGTCGCGGTGATCGGCTGGACGATGCTCGGATTCGGACTGGTGCTCTACTGGGCCGACCACAAAGGGGCGTCACGGTTGGCCGCCGCAGACTGGTCGGTGCGGCACGCGCTGATCATGGGCCTTTGGCAGGCCGTCGCGCTGATCCCCGGCACCTCGCGCTCAGGCATCACCATCACCGGGGCGCGGCTGTTGGGCTATGACCGGTCCGAGGCGGCGCGGCTGTCGATGCTGATGTCGATCCCGACGATCATGGCATCCGGGCTTTTGTTGGGGGCCGAGGTCATCACAACCGCCGATGCCGCCGCCGCCCAAGACGGAGCCATTGCGGCGGTCATGGCCTTTTTCGCGGCCCTTGCGGCATTGGCGATCATGATGCGCTTGCTGCGCAGCGTCAGTTACACGCCCTACGTGATCTACCGCGTGATCCTTGGGGTCATCCTGTTGGTGGTTGCCTATTCCTAGTGTGACCACCCGACACAAGGTTCCTGCCCCCCCTACGACGCAGTCACGACAGGTGGCGATTCGGGATGTTGGCGACATTCGGGCGCGCAACGCAGCGTCGAACCTTGGTGCTGCGATCGAACGTTGGGTCTGTGTGCATCATGTTGGCCATGTCCGGGCAAATGTCGTGCCTTGCCTGACCTTCAGCCACATCGCCGTGTCGAGAGGTCGCGCTTTACCGGCTGTTTGTCTCATGTCCCCAAAAGCGAAAACCCGGTCGTCCATATTGCGCTGAATTCTTTCAGGTGTTGCGAAGGTTCCGCGCGCTGGCTTGCATATCGGAATACTGACCGCCGGGCCGGAACGTCCACAGGTATTCGGCCAGAATGGCATCCATATCCATCGGCTCAATCCCAAGATCGGCAAAGCCCTTCGCCCCCTCGTTGACCACGTTGTCCTTGCGAAGCTGGCGCAACTGGTCGCGGGTGAGAATGCCGTTATGGACCAGCCCCAGCGTCACGGCCTGAAGCGCGCCGAAGCCGACCGCCATCAACCAACCAACCCAGAACGGCAGGTTGATGATCAGGCGACGCCGGCGAATGACGCCCAGCATCTTGACCATCAGGTCGTGCAGGGTTTCCACATCCGGACCGCCAAGCTCGTAGATGCCGGGGCCTGCCTGCCCCAGAACACCCTTGACGGCGGCCTGTGCCACGTCTTCGACATAAACTGGCTGAAACCGCGAATGGCCACCGACAAGAGGCAGCACCGGGCCGAATTTCGTCATCTGCGCGAACCGGTTGAAGAACTGGTCCTCGGTGCCGAAGACGATGGAGGGGCGCAGGATCACGGCATCGGGGAAATGTTCCAGCACCGCCGCTTCGCCTGCGGCCTTGGTCCGGGCATAGGCGCTGTCGGACTTGGCATCGGCCCCGATCGCCGAGATCTGCACCATGCGCGCCACACCCTCGGCTGCGGCCAGTCGCGCAATCCGTTCCGCGCCCTCCGCCTGCACCGCGTCAAACCCGTTCTTGCCGCGTTCGGTCAACACCCCGACGCAGTTCACGACGGCCTGTGCACCGTGCAGCGCGGCGGCAACAGACGCGTCATCGCGGATATTGGCCAGCACCGGCTCCACTTGACCCACGGCACCGTAGGGACGCACGAAGAGCGCCTCGTTCGGACGGCGCACGGCCACCCGCACGCGCCAACCCTCTTTCGCCATGCGCTGCGCTATATAGCGTCCGACGAATCCAGACCCGCCAAAGATGGTCACGAGTTTCGACATAGCTGGTCCCTCCGGTCTTGGTCAGGGGTCGTGATACGCGTCATGCCCTTTCAGGACAAGGCGCAAAACGCCCCGGTTCCGGTCGCGCCCGTGCCGGCGTTGCTGACCCTGTTGCAAAGAATGCGGAATTTTTGCAACAGGCCCGTTGACACCACCCCGAAGCGAGGGTATCCGCCCATCTCGCGACACCTGCCCAGGTGGCGGAATTGGTAGACGCGCTAGCTTCAGGTGCTAGTGTCTGTATGGACGTGGAGGTTCGAGTCCTCTCCTGGGCACCATTTCTCCCGTATGCTTCTGCTTACAAATGTGCCAGGGTCCGGACGTTTTCCGCGGTTCTGGCCGTCCGGTCGTGGCTGTCGTGGCTGTGCGGTCACACCGGCCGCATCTCAAGCCGCATCTCAAAGCGCACGCGGCCCATAGGGAAGCCCCAACGGATCACGATGGCATCATTGATCACGCGCCCGTCGCGTCCAAAGTAGATGACATCTTGGAACACACCCGCACCGACCGCGCGGCCCGCGAATGCCCTGTCCAGAATGATCGACTCAAGCGGTCTGGCAGGCAAGCCTGGCAGGCGAGAACAGCCTGTCAGCGCAGCGGTTCCGAGGATGAAAAAGCGGCGTGTTGGGAACATCGGGTGCACCCTGTTCGGTTTATTCCGCCGAAACATCGGGCCGTAACATGCGCCACCCGGTTTCAGGCGCGATCATCCGTAATGGCGTTTGGCGCGGCATCGCCCGCCGCGTCACGCATCGGGGGCGTCCTTTGGTCGGTCAGGTCGCGCACGCGCCGGGCCTCGCACCGGCGCGGTCAGGTCCGGGGCGACCTCGGAGCCGTCCACAAGGAAGGGCAGGACCCCCTTGCGCATCGAGGCCCCGCGCCCGGCGATAATCTGCTCGTCGGAGCGTGTCACGCGCTGCGCCTGACGCCGGCCCCACTCGGCGAGGTATCCGTAAAGCCGGTCAAGCTCGGGGTGGTCCCCTGCCTTGGCCAGATCGTGGAATTCCTCGGGGACCGTTTGCAGATCGAACAGCATCGGGCGGAATTCGCCCTCCGCGTGCATCAGTTTCCAGCGCCCGTCGAACACCATGAACAGCCGCGCGTCCTTCGGCGCCAGCCCCAGTGCCGCGCAATGCGGCGTCGCCGAATAGTCGTATTCGCTGATCACGAAGCGCCGCCAACCGGGCGTTTCCCCGCGCAGCCATGGCATGAGCGAACGGCCCTCGACGATATGGCGTGGCACCGCGCCGCCCGCCGCCTCGATGAAGGTGGCGGCAAGGTCGAGCGACTCGACCAGCGCATCGCAGGTGGTGCCACGGGTCGCGTCGGCCTCGGCGCGCGGGTCATAAACGATCATCGGGATCTTGACCGATGGCTCGTGGAACAGATCCTTCTCGCCCAGCCAGTGATCGCCAAGGTAATCGCCGTGATCCGAGGTCAGCACGATCATCGTGTCGTCCATCCGCCCGGTCGCCTCCAGATGATCCAGAAGCCGCCCGAGTTGATCGTCGGCCTGCTTGATCAAGCCCATATAGGCCGGGATCACCTTGTCGCGCACATCGTCACGCTGAAAGGCCCGCGCGACCTTGCCGTTCATGTAGGCCCCGTAGACCGGGTGCGGATCCGCGCGCTCCGCGTCGTGACGGGACGCGGGGCACACATGGTTCGGACCATACATGTCGTGGTAAGGGGCGGGCACGATATAGGGCCAGTGCGGCTTGATGTAGGAAAGATGGGCGCACCACGGCCCTTCGGCCTGATCAATGAAACGCATGGCCTCGCCGGTCAGCCACGGCGTTTCGCTGTCTTCCTCGGCGATATTGGCTGGCTTGTCGGCATTCATGAACATCCAGCCCGAGGCGAGGTCGCCCGCCTCATCGACGCCGGCATTGGCGAAATCCGACCACGGGTTGTGGCCGGGGTAGCCTTTGGATTTGAGGTATTCGTTATAGGGGCTGCGCTTTTCGTCATAGAACCCGTCCGGCCCCTCGCCCCAAAGCCCATCGTCGCGCTGCCACACGTCAAAGCCGCATTCGGCCTGCCGCGCGCCGATCACGCTGTCGGGCGTGAGGCCGAGCCGTTCCATGCCCTCCGCGTCGGCCTTCATGTGGGTCTTGCCGATCAGCCAGCACCCCATGCCAAGCCGGCGCAGGTGGTCGCCCATCGTCTGTTCGCCCACCCGCAGCGGAAACCCGTTCCAGGCAGCCCCGTGCGACGAGACATAGCGCCCGGTATAGAAACACATCCGCGACGCGCCGCAGATCGGCGATTGCGCATAGGCATTGGTGAACCGCACGCCCTTCGCCGCAACGCGGTCGAAATTCGGTGTCTCCAGATGCGGATGGCCGGCGCAGCCCAGGTAATCGAACCGCAACTGATCATACATGATGAAAAGAATGTTCACCGACGACCTCCTCTTCGCAGGAACAGGGGCAGCGACGCGCGCCAGCCCCTGCTGTGACCCTGGCGGACGTCTCGACGTCGGCCGACGCCCGGTCAGATCGTCTGGTCGTAGGCACCCACGGACGGTTCGGTGCGGATGACCGCGTCGAGATCGTGGAAGATTGCGCGCAGGTCCGCGTCGCTTTCGGGGCTTTCGCAGACCACCACAAGGTTGGGCGTGTTGGACGAGGCGCGCACCAGCCCCCAGCCGCCGTTTTCCAGCATTACCCGGGCGCCGTTCACCGTGACCACATCCGCGATCTTCTGACCGCCGAGCGTGCCGCCCTCCTCGTGGCGCGCGACCAGCTTTTCAACCAGCCGATCCAGTACCTCGTATTTCTCGGTATCGGCGCAATAGGGCGACATGGTGGGCGAGGAATAGGTGACCGGCAGCGCGCGCCGCAGGTCGGCCATCGACATGTCCGGGTTGCGGTCCAGCAGCTTGCAGATCTCGACAGCGACCCGCATCCCGCAATCGTAACCGCGCCCGATCGGTTCGGCGAGGAAGTAATGCCCGGATTTTTCGAATCCCGCCAGTGCACCCAGTTCGTGCACCCGACGTTTCATGTGGCTGTGCCCGGTTTTCCAGTAATCGGCCTTGGCGCCGTGTTTCTTCAACTCCGGGTCGGAGGCATAAAGCCCGGTCGATTTCACATCCGCGACGAAGGTCGATCCGGGGTAAAGCCGGACCAGATCGCGCGCCATTATCACGCCCACCTTGTCGGCGAAAATCTCTTCGCCCTCGTTGTCCACCAGGCCGCAGCGGTCGCCGTCGCCGTCGAAGCCAAGCGCGAGGTCGGCGCCGTTTGCCGTCACCGTCGCGGCCATGTCGTGCAGCATCTCCAACGCTTCGGGATTGGGGTTGTAGTGCGGGAAGGTGTAGTCGAGGTCGTTGTGCGAGGAGACCACCTCCACCCCCAACCGTTGGAACAACTCCGGCGCGAAGGCCGAGGCGGTGCCGTTGCCGGTGGCGCAGACCACGCGCAGCTTGCGGGTCATCGTGAAATCGCCGACGAGGTCATCGAGGTAGGCCTCGCGCACACCGTCCACGAATTCGTAGTGGCCGCCGGGCCGCGCCACGCCTTCGCCACCCAGCACGATATCGCGCAGGCGCGCCATTTCGTCGGGTCCATGGGTCAGCGGGCGCTCGAAGCCCATCTTCACCCCGGTCCAGCCGTTGGGGTTGTGGCTGGCGGTGACCATCGCCACGGCGGGCGCGTCGAGGTAGAACTGCGCGAAATAGGCCATCGGCGACAGCGCCGGGCCGATATCCTTCACATGAATGCCGGCCTGAATCAGCCCAAGGATCAGCGCGTTCTTCACCGACAGAGAATAGTCACGGTAATCGTTGCCCACGGCGATCACCGGCTCGATCCCCGCCTCGTGCATCTGGGTGCCGAGGCCGAGGCCAAGCGCCGTGATGCCGGGAAGGTTGATCTCTTCGGGGTATTTCCAGCGCGCATCGTATTCACGAAAGCCAGTCGGCGCGATCATCGCGTCGCGCAGGAAAGCCCATGTGTTCTGGGCCACGTTTGGAAGCGGTTTGGTCATGAAAAGCTCCGTCAGGTTATCAAAGGCGAATGGGATCGAATTTTGCCAGCCGATCAAATTGCATCAGGCTGGTGACAAGGGCGGCCATGCGGTCAAGGTGGATCATGTTGGGCCCGTCCGAGGGGGCATTGTCAGGGTCTTCGTGGGTTTCGATGAATACTGCCGCAATGCCAAGCGACACCGCCGCGCGGGCCATCACCGGGGCAAATTCCCGCTGGCCGCCGCTGCTCCCGCCCTGTCCGCCGGGTTGCTGCACGCAATGCGTTGCATCCATCACCACCGGATAGCCTGTTTGCGCCATGATCGGCAGGCCACGCATGTCCGCGACCAGCGTGTTGTAGCCAAAGCTTGTGCCGCGCTCGGTCAAGAGCAGACGGGTGTTGCCGGTGCTTTCCAGCTTGGCGACGACGTTGACCATGTCCCACGGGGCCAGGAACTGCCCTTTCTTGACGTTGATCGCGGCACCGGTTTGCCCTGCCGCCAGCAAAAGGTCGGTCTGGCGGCACAGGAAGGCGGGGATTTGTAGGATGTCCACCGCCTCGGCCACCGGGGCGCATTGCGCCTCCGAATGGACATCCGTCAACACCGGGCAGCCAAACTCGGCGCCGATCTTCGACAGGATGGTTAGCCCCTCGTCCATGCCGACGCCGCGCTTGCCGCCAAGGCTGGTGCGGTTGGCCTTGTCGTAGCTGGCCTTGAACACGTATTGCGCCCCGGCCTTGTCGCAGACCTCGGCCATCTGCCCGGCAATCATCCGGGCGTGGTCGAGCGTTTCAAGCTGGCAGGGCCCGGCAATGACCGTCAGGGGCCGGTCATTGCCGATGCTGATCTTTCCGATCTGAACCTGTTTCATAACTAGGCGGATACCTGTTCCCGAAGAATGGAGGCTGTCATCGACAGCATCAGGTAAATGCCAGAAAAGATCAGGAACGCAAGCAGCGTGTTTTCCAGTTTGCGCGGGTAGGCCGCCTCGTCCGGTGCCACGGGGTTCACCGACACCGTCAGGTAGAGCGATTGGCGGTCCGCCTCGATCCGGGCAGTTTCCATCTGTTGCAGGGCCTGGCTCAGCATCAGTTGTCGGGTTTGAAGGTCGGCCTCCGCGACGGCAAGCTCCGAACTGACCCGTGCAAGCGACGCCTCGCTGTTCGCCTCTTCGGTCATCGAGCCGCGCAATTGCCCGATAAGCGCCTCCAGCCGCGCGATGTTGCGCTGTGCCACTTCGACACGGGTCTGGTTGGGCCGCTCCACCGATAGCAGTTCGGCCAGCCGGAGGCGTTCGTTCTGCAACTGGATCTCGAAGGTGGAGATCTGGTTGAACAGCGCGCCAACCTCGGCCTCCGAACTCAGGACGCCGGATTGTTCTTGCAGGTTTATCACCCGCAACTGGGCGGCGGCCAGCGCCTCCTCGGCGGCTTCGTAACTGTCGCGCGCACCGGACATCTGGTCCCCGCGCACGCGCTGCGTCATCTGGTCGACTCGCTGCTCGGCGGCGCGGATCAGCGCGCTGGCGAACTGTTGCGACAATTCCGGGTCGGCGGCCAGCACTTCCATGCGGATCAACCCTTCCGTCGGGTCGTAGCCGATGGTCAGGTTGCGCGAATAAAGCGCGTAGAGATCCTCGCTGGAGGCATCCGGGGCCAGCCGGTTCAGCGGGTCGATCTCGGGGGTCGAGAAATGTTCCCGCAGGCCGAACTCCTCGTCGAGCATCAGCATCGCCTCGCGGCTTTCGAGGAAGCTTTGCACGGCGATGGATTCCTGCGATGTCGCGAAGCTGGTGCCACCGAAAAGGCTGCCAAGCCCGCCCGCCGCGCTGGTCGATTCCGATTTCTGGATCTGGAATTCGGTTGTCGTGGCGTAAAAGGGCGTTGCGACGTTGTAGTAGTAATAACCAACCAGCATCGTCGGCAGCATGATAAAGACCATAAGCCGCGCCGCCAGCAATAACAGGCGCTTGCGGCGGCGATTGGCGATGTCGCGCTGCATGCGCAGGATTTCCTGCGCGCGGGCGGCATCATCCAGCGAAGGTGCGGCGGGCGCCGGCGCTGTCGGTCGGGCCTGTGCCGGAACCTGCGGCTGGCGCACGGTTGCGGGCAGGCGGTGCGCATCGGGCTGCTTGTCGCGTTCGTTGACCACGAGTTCCAGCATGTTCGACCGTTCGAACGGGTCGATCCCCTTGCGCCGGAGCACCCGCACCGCGTCGAAATCCGAGGCCGGTTGCAGCCCGTGTTTCTGTGCCGTCCGGCGCGCCATGCGCAACTGCCGCCCGGTCAGACCCTCGGCGCGGATCGCGGCAAGCTCCTCCTCGATGGTCGGCGCCCGCGCGGGGGCCTGTTGGTCGGTCTCGCCCCGCGCGGCACCGCCGTCAGCCGCGTTGCCGGTGGCCGCCGTCGCGAACTTGACATCACCGAAGCCATCATCGACAGCGCCGGCGCCGGCCCCGTCCCCCGCCGCAGCGGCACGACCGGCCTCGCCGGTCGGCGCTGTCGGGCCGGTCCGGCGGATGCGGAACTTCTTACCCCTGGGTTTCGTAGTCATAGAGCCTCTTTGCTTCTTCGAGCGTATCGAACTGGTAGAACTGACCGTCCTTCAGAACGGCCGCACGCTGCGCGAATTTTTCAAGCGTCTCGGCCTGGTGCGACACGATGATTACAGTGGCCGTTTTCAATCTGTCGGCAAGAATGCTGCCGGCCTTGCGGTTGAAGGCGGCATCGGTGGTGCGCGGCATGCCTTCGTCGATCAGGTATATATCGAATTCCAGCGCCAGCAGCAGGGCAAACTGGAACCGCGCCTTCATCCCCGCCGAATAGGTGCCAAGCGGCCGGTCGAAATATTCCTCCAGGTCGCAGACCCAGCGGCAGAACGCCTCCACGTAATCGGGGTCCAGCCCGTAAAGCTCCGCGATGTAGCGCGCGTTCTCGGTCGCCGACAGCTTGTTGATCACCCCGCCCATGAAGCCCAACGGGAAGGAAATTCGGCAGCCGCGGTAAATCTCGCCCTCGTCGGGCTTTTCCAGCCCGGCCATCATGTTGATCAGCGTGGTCTTGCCGGTGCCGTTCGGGGCGAGAATGCCAAGCGAATGCCCGATATCGACCCGAAACGAGGCCCGGTCGAGGATGACCTTGCGTTGGACACCGGTCCAGAACGACTTTGAGACATTGTTGAACTCGAGCATTTGGGCCCTGTATTTCTGCCATGGATGGCCCCGTCATGGGTGCGAGGCTTCTGCTGAACGCTGTCTAGGCGATCTTTTGGGCGCTATTATGTCCCCTCGCGAGCCGATTTCAAAGCGCGCTTTGCACAATGCGCCGGCAACGCGACATTTGCTTGCACCCACGATGACCGGGCCGCGCAACTGGTGCCCCCCGATGCGTCGTGGCGCACCGGGGGACGATCATTGATTCGAGGGAGTCGGTGTAACGGTCAGGCGATCGCGCCCCACGCCAGACCCGCGAGGATGGCGCCGCTGATGGCAAGCCCGAGGTAGGCGGCGAAAACGCGTGGCTTGACCAAGGCCCAGACCGCAACCGCGGCGGGGATCGAACTGACGCCGCCGGCGATCATGAAGGCCATGCCGGCACCGGGGTTCATGCCTTGCTCGATCAGGCCTGCGACAAGCGGCACTGCGGCATAGCCGTTGAGGTAGGCCGGCGCGCCGACCAAAGCCGCCAGCAGAACCGGGCCGATCCCGTCACCGCCGATGACCTGCGCGATCAGGTCGGCCGGAACATAGCGGATCAGGAGCGCCTGCAACAGGTAAGCGAAGAGCAGCCATTTGCCGAGGAAGACCATGTTCGACCAAGCAGCGTCGCCGAAGATGCGGCGGCGGTCTGCCTCCAGCCAGAAGCGCCAGTCCAGCGTCAGCTTCTTCGCGCCGCAGCAGCCGCCGATGCTGGGCCGGGCGCGCAACGGGTCGGCGAAGACAGGCGTTGTCGCCATCAACTTGACCGTCAGCCCGCCAAGCACACCGAGGGCAACCGCCGCCAACGTCTTGCCGAGGGCGAAGTCGAACCCGATGCCGCCCGCCGTGATCGAGAACATCGCCGGGTCCATCAAGGGCGACGCCAGCCAGAAGGCCATCACCGCCGACAGCGGCGCGCCCGCGGCCAGAAGCGCGGCAACGAAGGGGATCACCTGGCACGAACAGAACGGCGACAGTCCGCCGACCAGCGCCCCGAGCAGGATCATCCGCGTCTCGCGCCCGGTGAAGGCGCCGTCCAGCAAGCGCTCCGACCCGGTCGCCTTCATCGCCGCGATGGCGGCAACGGCGAACAGGATGAAGGGCAGGGTGCCCCGGAAATGCTCCAGCATCTCGATGAGAGTCGGCACGACGGCAGGCCGGTCGAGGATCGCAAGGGTGATGACGATGGCGATTCCGGTCAGGAGAACCTTGTCGATGCGCGACCACAGCGCCCGCGGCGCCATCGGGGATTGCGTGATGTCAGCCATGCGGCGTCTCCTTTTGCTGATCGTGCCCGCCCCGGTCGGCGCAGCATTCCTCGACGAGGAACCGAGACAACCCCTCGACCTGTTCATGATCGACAGAGCACAAAATCCGCCGCCCGTCGCGCACCTGCCGCACCAGCCCGGTCGAAACCAGTTGCTTGAGGTGATGGGTCAGCACCGATCCGGTCACCCCGACATCCTCGCCCAGTTGTCCGATCGGCAACCCGGCAGGCCCGGCGCGCACAAGGCGGCGCAGGATCGACAGGCGTTGCTCGGAGCCGAGCGCCGAGAAGGCCGCGGCCGCGAAGGTCAGAACGGGGGTATCGGGTGTCTGTTTCATGATTCTATACATATAGAAACAATGAATTGTTGTCGAGTCCCCGAATGCGACCCTGCACACCGGCTTCGCCCCTATTCGCAATACCGGCGCCGGGGCAATTTCTGACTTGACGGCATAATGAGGCTGGCATAGCACCCGTCCCGTTCGGCGGTGTAGCTCAGTTGGTTAGAGCAGCGGAATCATAATCCGCGTGTCCGGGGTTCAAGTCCCTGCACCGCCACCAAAATTCCTTTATGATCAGTATCTTGTGTGCACTCTCGTGACGTGGCCGCCGACGCATGCAATTCGGTCAAACATCCGTCAAACGTTGTGACGAAGAAATCCCGTTGAGTCGGCAGAACGATCGGCGGTCAAGACACCGTTGGTCTTCGCTCCGGCACCATCGAGAAATGCCTCGCCCGATCAAATGGCGCGTGTGATTTGGTGAACGTTTCCAAGGGGTTGGTCAAATACGAAACCAAGCCCGAGCCGGGCAGGGATAGTTCATGATCATAGGAAAGTGGTGAGCCGGTCGGGGTTCGAACCCGAGACCTACTGATTAAAAGTCAGTTGCTCTACCAGCTGAGCTACCGGCCCACTTTTATGCAGCAGTGAAAGAGCCACCTGCCACAGGCGGTGTTCCTATTGACCCGGCCTATGGGCGTCAAGCAGAAATCTGTCCCGTGGGATTTCAAATCCGGTGGTGAAGGCGTATATGCGCCCGCATGACTCAAGACCGGCCCCAGACACGCCTGCCCTTCATGAAAATGCACGGGCTCGGCAATGATTTCGTGGTGATCGACGCACGGCGCATTCCGGTGGCGATGTCGCCGTCGCTGGCGGCAGCGCTGGCGGATCGGCACCGCGGGGTTGGGTTCGACCAGCTGGCGGTGATCCACGCCGACGAGGCGGCGGATATTGCTCTGGTTTTCTACAATGCCGATGGGTCGACCGCCGGGGCTTGTGGGAATGCCACCCGCTGCGTGGCCCGGCACGAGATGACCCGCACCGGCAAGACCGTGCTGAAGATCCGGACGGAGCGCGGCCTTCTGGACGTCGTCGACGCGGGTGGCGGCCTGACAGGCGTCAACATGGGTCAGCCACTACTGGACTGGCGCGATGTGCCTCTCGCGCGCGAGGTGGACACGCGCGCCCTGCCGATCGAGGGCGCCCCCGTGGCGACCGGCATGGGCAACCCGCATTGCACCTTTTTCGTCGAGGATGCCGACGCGGTGGACCTTGCCGCGCGCGGCCCCGAGATCGAACATCACCCGCTGTTCCCGCAGCGCACCAACGTGCAGTTTGCCCATGTGACCGGGCCGGATCGCCTTCGGATGCGGGTCTGGGAACGGGGCACGGGGATCACGCTTGCCTCCGGCTCCTCTTCCTGTGCGACGGCCGTGGCGGCGGCGCGGCGCGGCCTCACCGGGCGCAAGGTGACCATCGATCTCGACGGTGGCAGCATCCATATCGACTGGCGCGCGGATGGGGTCTGGATGACCGGGCCGACGGCGCATGTCTTCGACGGCGTGCTGACGGCCGAGTTTCTGGAGGCCGTGCGATGACCGGGACGGCGCCCATCTTCCACACCCTGGGTTGTCGGCTGAACGCCTACGAGACCGAGGCGATGAAGACCCTGGCCGAGGCTGCCGGCGTCGAGAATACGCACGTTATCAACACCTGTGCGGTTACGGCAGAGGCGGTGCGCAAGGCGCGCCAGGAAATCCGCAAGCTGCGCCGCGACACCCCCGGCGCCCGGATCGTGGTCACCGGCTGCGCCGCGCAGACCGAACCCGAGACCTTCCGCGACATGGACGAGGTCGACCTCGTCCTTGGCAATACCGAGAAGATGCAGCCCGGAACATGGGCGGGCCTCGCCGGTGATTTCATCGGCCAGACAGAAAAGGTCATGGTCGACGACATCATGAGCGTCACGGAAACCGCCAGCCACCTGATCGACGGATTCGGCACCCGCAGCCGCGCCTATGTGCAGGTTCAAAACGGTTGTGACCACCGCTGCACCTTCTGCATCATTCCCTTCGGGCGGGGCAATTCGCGCTCCGTCCCCGCCGGCGTGGTGGTGGACCAGATCAAGCGGCTGGTGGATCGCGGCTATAACGAGGTGGTGCTGACGGGCGTGGACCTGACAAGCTGGGGCGCGGATCTGCCGGCGCGGCCGAAACTGGGCGATCTGGTCATGCGCATCCTGAAACTTGTGCCGGACCTGCCGCGCCTGCGGATTTCCTCGATTGACTCCATCGAGGTCGACGAAAACCTGATGCAGGCCATCGCAACGCAGCCGCGCCTGATGCCCCACCTGCACCTGTCCTTGCAGGCGGGCGACAACATGATCCTCAAGCGGATGAAGCGCCGTCACAGCCGCGAAGACGCCATCGGGTTCTCGGAAGAGGCCCGCCGCCTGCGCCCCGAGATGACCTTCGGGGCAGATATCATCGCGGGTTTCCCGACCGAGAACGAGGCGATGTTCGAGAATTCGCTGAAACTGGTGGAGGATTGCGGGCTGACATGGCTGCATGTCTTCCCCTATTCCCCGCGTCCGGGCACGCCGGCGGCAAGGATGCCGCAAGTGCATGGCAAGGCGATCAAGGATCGCGCTGCAAGGTTGCGCGCGGCAGGCAACCGGCAGGTTGCCACCCATTTGGCCGCGCAAGTGGGACGCCGTCACAACGTCTTGTTGGAAAACCCGCATATGGGCCGGACGGAGCAATTCACCGAGGTCAGCTTTGACGATCCACAGCCAGAGGGGCAGATCGTGGCGGTCAGGATCGCGGGCGTCGACGGGGCACAGCTACGCGCCTGAAAGAGACACCCCTCGAGCAGGTAACGCCGCCAGCATGTTCTCGATCGCATCGCAGGCCCTTTCGATATTCTCGTCCACCTCCCCATAATGCGCCTTGACCCCGGCGATGTCGGCAACCTCCGGCGACGCGAAGAACGCCTCCAGGCTCTCCATTCCGTCGATATTGGGCAGGTTGGGGAACACCGGTTGATCATTCTCGTAGATCGCGGTCGGTTTGCCCATGTAAACGCTGTCCAGCACCGCCGTCGACGCGGTGGAGACGCACATATCGGCAAGATCGAGCACATCGGTGATCGACATCCCCCGGAGCGGCCCTTTGTAAGCGTGGGAAAACACGACATTGCGCTGCTCGGACAGGGCCTTGTCATGCGCCTTGTAAAGCGCGCGGGACTTGCCCCGGTGGCTGCGGACGATCACCAGATCGTCAGGGTGGGCGCGCGCGAACTGGCCGACGAGATCGTAGAATCGCGCGACGTCCTCCTCTCCGTAGCGGCCCGCCCACCGGAAGGAATGGCAGAACAGGATCGCGCGGCCATGCCGGGGCACGGCCCCTTTCGGTGGCCGCGGTGCGAACAGCAACGGCTTGATGAACCCGACCTTGCGCACCTTTTCCCGCGTTTCTTCCGACAGGATTTCGGGGATGATCAAATCCTCGAACGTCAGCAGAAGGCGCGACTCGTAATGGATGTCGCGCCGGTCATTGGCGAGGTTCAGCTTGCCTTGCATGACCCCGTGCTGAACAAAGATCGTCGGCAGCCCCAGCGCCAGCATGGCAAGGCTGCGCGGCCGGGTTGGACTGTTGTCCATGGTCGGGTCCACCATGGTGATCGCCGCGTCGCCCTTGCGCAGCCACCGCTTGGGGAAAAGCTTGATCCAACGGCTCGGGCGCACCGTCACCGTGAGGCCGGAGGCCGCGATCATCGGCTTGATCCGCGGTTCCCGGCGTAGCACTTCGGACGGCGAAATGCAGACAGGCTCCACCATGCCGCGTTCCAGCAAACGGCGGGCGATGTTGAACAGCGCCTCGTATTCCGGCAACCCGTTGAAAAAGAAAAGAAGGCGTGGCCTCGACATGTTTCCCTTCCCCGATCGTGTCAGTTTTGGTTCTTCTGCGCACAGAAAGCGGGTGAATGATAGGCCAGACCGACCTTGGCCGGGTTCGGACCGGCGAGCTTGGGTCGGTTCTTGCCGGGTGACGACAGGTGCAGCTCCGTAGCAGTGTGCTCCGCATGATCGACATCTGATCCCGTCGCGGTCTTGACCGCAGAAAACCGGGATTCGGGTGATGGCGGGTCTCGTCGCCGCGACCGATGTCAGCATCGCCAGATGAGTCGCCAAGTGGCCCGAGTCCGCTCCATCGCCCAAAAAACAGACGGCTGCGCGAGTCGGGGCTGCCCCTTGACGACGCAGAATCGCGTCGTTTTCACACGAAGACGGTGTTATCGGGTTGCGGCGCGCCATCCGGATGCGGGACCGGCCCGGTGGGCCAACGGGCGAGCGCGAGCGGACCGGCCAGGGTTCCGACCTGAAACGGATCGTGCTGAACGATTTATCATATTGGTTTTATTTATTTAATACGTCCTTGTTATCGAATAACGCGCCCCTTTCAGCGGCGGTTATCCGATGACGGGTGCGCTGTTATCGGCTGTCGTTTCGGCGTTATTGCCTGACCGGACGGGGCCGGGCCATGGATTGGTCATCGGCTGACGCACTCCGCTGACGCCGTCACACAACCCCTGAAACAGCGACCTCAGCATCGCCCCTCACGATCAGCCCGAAAGGAATTTCACAATGACCATCGCATCGACCTTCAAGACCGTCGCCCTCGCAATCGCCATCGCCCTGCCCGTCGCTTCTGTCGCTTCCGCCGGCGGCTCTTACGTCAGTGTCGAGCAGTATGGCTACGGCAACGCCGCTGGCGGTGCGCAGTCGGGTTGGTTCAACGACATGACCCTTTACCAGGACGGCGCCTGGAACACCGCCATCGCCACTCAGGACGGCCACCACAACCGTACTGTCGTCGGCCAGAGCGGCTGGAACAACGGCGCCTCGGCCTCGACCTACGGCTCGGGCAACGTCAACGGCATCGCCCAGATCGGTGCGAACAACAGCGCCGACACCACCCAGTGGGGCAACGGCAACGCGGTTGGCGTGATCCAGGTCGGCAACGGCAACGCCGCGTCCTCCACCCAGGTCGGCCACGGCAACGTCGCGGTAATCGTCCAGAACTGACGCCGCCCGGCCTGCGGGGGGCCTCCCTCCCCCTGCGGGCCACCTTTTTCCCTTCCGACACAAAGGACCAGATCCATGACCCTCCCCCTCCTCCCACGCCGGTTTCTGCCCGCGGCCCTGATCCTGGCCGGGGCGGGCCTTGCCGCCGCCTGCACCAGTGCCTCGACCGCCACCACCTCTGCCCCCTTCGCCTGCGAGATCGCAGTGAGCGAGACCGCCACCGGCACCCGCTTCGAAGGCCGCCTGCAAGCGGTTGAGAGGCTGACCGGCAGCTACACCCTGCACCTCGCCGGGCGCGGCACCAACATTCGCCAGGGCGGGGCCTTCACGGCCCGTGCCGGCGAGACCGTCACGCTTGGCCAGTCGATGCTGTCGGGCGCCGCGAGTGCCTATGACAGCGAGCTGACCATCACCGTGAACGGCCAGAGCTATCTCTGCCGCACCATGGAAACCGAGCTTTGAGCCGCCCGATTTGAACCAATAAGCACGTGTAATCGACACACTTTCATAACCTGACAGCCCCTGAAAGGATATTCCGATGTTCCGCAAGACCCTCACCGCCGCCACCCTCGCCCTTGCCACCCTTGCCGCGCCGATGGCCAGCGCAGGGGGCTCGATCTCCTTCGAAGTCAACCCGACCAATGCCGATGAGGCCAACGCCATCCGCCTCGGTCTGGCGCTTTACGGCATCGCGCAGGCCGCCAATGGCAGCGCCCATGTTCACCAGGCCGGAAACGGCAACGGCGCCGGCATCGGCCAGAGCGGATACGGCAACCAGGGCGTCGTCCACCAGGAAGGCAATGGCCATTACGGCACGCTCTCGCAGAACGGTTGCGACGCCTACGGCATCTTCCAGTTCGGCAACGCCGCCAACGCAAATGTTGCGCAAGGCGCAGGCTGCCAGACCGGTCTTCTTATCCAGTTCGGGCTCGACTGAGCCTGCCCCGTCCGGCAGGCAGGGTCGTCCCGGACCTCGCCGCTAACCGCCGGCAAGCGCGCCCTCCCGGTCCCGGAGGGCGCGCTGTTTCGTGTCGAAACAAGGGGCAGTCCAGCGTGCACCCCGTCTGCAAGACTCGTGCGGTGCTGTGGCGGTTTCGCCGCGCTACGCTGCGCCGACCCGGCCGCCTCTTCGCCACGGCTCATCGGCGGGTGGGCGGCGGGATGGACAGCCGCCACCGGGTCGGTCAGGACAGGGGATGCGTCGGTTTTCCGTGTGCCGCCCGCCCGCGTGCAGCTATGGTCCGGCTGGTCCAGCCAAGAGGGGTTCGCCCATGTTCCTGAGCGTCTTCGACATCTTCAAGATCGGCATCGGGCCGTCCTCATCGCACACGATGGGGCCGATGACGGCGGCGGCGCGGTTCCTTGACCAGTTGCGCACCGGCCTGCGCGAACCCGGCGCGGGCGAGGTGGCGCATCTCGCCTGTTCGCTACACGGGTCGCTCGCCTTCACCGGCAAGGGGCACGCGACCGACCGGGCGGTGATCCTCGGGCTGCTGGGATTCCGGCCCGATACGATCGACCCCGACGACGCCGCGGCGGAGGAGGCGCGGCTGCGCGAAACCGGCGCGGTCCGCCCTGCGGGCCTGCCGGAGTTGCGCTTCGATCCCGAGAGCGACGTTGTCTTCGACTTCGGCCCGCCGCTGGCTGGTCATGTCAACGGAATGGTCCTGCGCGCCCGGGACGCGCGCGGCAAGCTTTACATGGAGGAGACCTATTACTCCGTGGGCGGCGGCTTCGTCATGACCGCCGCAGAACTGGAGCGCCACAAGCAGGGCGGGACCGAGGCGCTGCATGCCGAGAAGGTGGCGCAGGGCTATCCCTATCCGTTCGGGTCGGCGGCGGAGATGCTGCGCATGGGGCGCATCGCGGGTAAGTCGATTGCCGAGATGAAATGGGAAAACGAGGCCAGCGATTGCGGCCGGTGCGCGGTGCGCGAAAGGCTCGATGCCATCTGGTCGGCGATGGACGCCTGCATCGACCGGGGGCTGTCGCAGGCGGGTCAATTACCGGGCGGGTTGAAAGTGCGCCGGCGGGCGCGGTCGATCCATCAGCAGTTGCTGGCCGAACGTGGCACCAACCTTGCGCAACCACATACCGTCAATGATTGGCTGAGCGTCTACGCCATGGCCGTCAACGAAGAGAACGCCGCCGGTGGCAAGGTTGTGACTTCGCCCACCAACGGTGCTGCGGGCGTTGTGCCTGCGGTGCTGCGCTATTACCGCGACCATTGCATCGGTGCCACCGAAGCCGGGCGGCGCACCTTCCTGATGACGGCGGCTGCGATCGGCGGGCTGATCAAGCACAATGCCAGTATCTCGGGCGCCGAGGTGGGCTGTCAGGGCGAGGTCGGGTCAGCATCCGCCATGGCGGCGGCGGGGCTGTGCGCGGCGCTCGGCGGCAGCAACGAGCAGATCGAGAACGCCGCCGAGATCGCTCTGGAACATCACCTTGGCATGACTTGCGACCCGGTCGGCGGCCTGGTGCAGGTGCCGTGCATCGAGCGGAACGGGCTTGGCGCGATCAAGGCGGTTTCGGCGGCCTCGCTGGCGTTGCGCGGCGACGGGCAGCATTTCATGCCGCTCGACAACTGCATCGAGGCGATGCGCCAGACCGGCATGGACATGAGCGACAATTACAAGGAAACCAGCCGCGGCGGACTGGCGGTGAACATCCCGGAGTGCTGAGGGCGCGTCACTCCGCCGCCACGGAACGGGATCTCTGGCGGCGTTCCTCCTCCTCGACATAGCGCAGGATCAGCGCCTTCGCCGTGGCCTCGGTCACTTTGAAATTGCTGATCCGGCGCGGCCCAGCATGTGGCGCAGCCTGTCAAGGTTGCGCGTGCGCAGGGCGCCGTCGAAACGGTCATTCAATTGGCCGGAGACGGCTTTCGCACGCAGCCACTGGCGCAGATACTCATGGTCGTCCGGCGCGCGTTTGCACCAGACCCGCTCGAACGTCATCAGGATGAAATCCTGCACCGGCCTGTGAAGGTGGCGACGATCCTCCTTGAAGGGGAAGTTGAAGATGTCGGCCACGATTTCGTAGGAGGGCCAGTAGAACAGGTACCCCTCGTGCTTGAACTCGCGCATCACCTCGTCGATGGCGACACGCAGCACCGCCTTGGACACGCTGTTGGCGCTGATGCAGCTTTCGTCGCGGAAGGTCGCGATCAGGGGGATCGGCGACAGGGTCAGGATGATCCTGGCATCCGGGCGGTGCGTCCGGATCAGGCGGTAGATCTCGCGCAGGTTGTCGCGGTTTTCCTCCACCGTCGAGACGCGGAACTTGTGGCGTTCGGGGTCGTATTTGTCCTTGGGCAGGGTGCGCCAGAAAACCCCGCCGGTCGGTTCGTCATACCAGACCTCCGACAGGCCGAGGGTCAGAATGAAGACATCGGTTTCGTTGAACAGGCGCAGGGTTTCCAGCCGCACGTCCTCGTCATAGCCGAATTCCTCGGCCTTGTAGCCGTGCCACAGGGGGGCGTCGAAGGACTTGCCCTCGAACGCCCATTCGAATTGCTGGCGGATAACGAAGGAATTGACCATACCCTCGCCGCAGCTGACGACATAGGCGTTGCTGCCCTCGTCGCGGGTCAGGACGTTGTAATGGCGCGAAGCCAGCCAGTCCGAGATATAGGTGGCAAAGCAACTGCCGAAGGCGGTGACCTTCGTCGTCTCGTCGATGCAGGGCGCGGCGGGTTCCCAGCCCTTGAGGACGTAGTCGAGAACCACCGTTTCCGGCATCGTCTGAAGCGCCTTCGGCGGTCGGCTGCCCTTGCTGCCGCGAAACCATGTCTTGTGCACGCCGCCTTCCGCGACCGGTGCGTTGCCTGCGACGCGTTCCGCCGCCTTACGGATATCGGATGGGTCCGTGAGTATGTTCATGGCTGTGCTTCCTGCTCGATTTGGCGGGTCTGTGTCCGCTCATTTTCAGCAAGGATAGCAGAGGGTTTGAAAGAAAAGAATCCCCCTTTTGAGGGCGGCGGCGCTGTCGGGTGATCGCTGCCCGCCAGAGTGCGGCACCCGGGCCTTGCGTTTGCGCACCTTTCAAGAAGCGGGCGCGCGCATCGTATCGCCTGCCTCGAACCCGGCGTCGAGCGTGACGGTCTGGTCGCACTCTTCGCCCGCAACGCGCGCGGCCACGATCTTGGCCGCCGCGCGCCCGATTTCCAGGCGCCGCGTGTCCATCGTGGCGAGCCGCATCGGCAGACCGTCGAGAATCTCAACCGCGTTGAACCCCGCAAGCCCCATGTCCTCGGGGATGCGCATACCGTGTTCAAGGCAGTAGAGCAGCCCGCCAGCTGCGATCATGTCATTGGAATAATAAAGGAAATCCAGGTCTCCATGACGCGAGAGCATTTCCTGCGTCATCTCGCGTCCCTTGCCGAAGCCGGAGCCGCCGGAATAGAAGGCGCGATCGACAAGGTCGATGCCCTGTTCTTGCAAGACCCCCTCGAACCCTTCCAGCCGCTTGCGGGCGCGAAAGTCGAGCGGCATCTTGGTGCCCATGAACCCGATGCGCCGGTAGCCACGGGCGAGGATTTCGCGCGCCATCCGAGCGCCTGCCGCGCGGTGGCTGATCCCCACCATGGCGTCGATCGGATCGCCGTCCGCATCCATGATCTCGACCACAGGAATACCGGAATTGGCCAGCATCGCCCTCGAGGCGTCGGAATGCTCGATCCCCGCGACGATCATCCCCGAGGGGCGCCAGGACAGCATTTCGTAGATTACCTCCTCCTCGCGTTCGGGCTTGTAATGGGTGGCGCCGAAGACGGGTTGCAGCGGTGTGTCGTCGAGCACGTCGGAAATCCCGGCCAGCACCTGCGGGAACACCATGTTGGACAACGACGGAATCACTACGCCGACAAGGTTCACTCGCGACGACGCCAGCGCCCCGGCAATCTTGTTGGGCACATAACCGAGCGCGCGCGCCGCCTCCAGCACCCTTGCCCGCGTTCCTTGCGACACGTCCCCCCGGTTGCGCAACACGCGGCTGACCGTCATTTCCGACACGCGCGCAGCCTCGGCCACATCGCGGAGGGTCAGTTGCGGGCGGCCCGCGTCGTGAATCTTCGGCGGCAAGGTTGGCGGCTCCTTGAGGTGGCTGTCACACGATTGTTAAGCAGTTGGGTCCGGATTGTCCAAGGCAGAAGCCACCGGCAGCGATTTTCGATGCTGCCGCCTTGCCAGACGCCGCCGAATTGCGCAAAACGTGGGCGTCGGCCCCGTGGCTCAACTGGATAGAGCAGCCCCCTCCTAAGGGGCAGGTTGCAGGTTCGAATCCTGCCGGGGTCACCACTCTTCCTGATATTGTTGAAGAAAACTCCTACACTCCGAAGGTGGGTAAAAAGGTGTGTATTGGACCTGGCGAAGGGCCAGGCTCCTGTATCTGCACGTGCTACTTCCGTGCAGCATTGGATCTCAGAGAGGGCGTCATGCGCGCGGCGGTCCCGATCAAGGATATTCGTCCAGGACAGTCGAAAAGACCGGTGGCGCGCGCACGTCTGTTTTTTCGGTGTGCGGATTGACAGCCGAGAAGTGATGGCAAACACTTTCGCTTTCGAGACGACCGAGACGATCCGAGGATGGAAGACATAAAAAACGAACCCGATCAGGTCGCGAAGACTGCACGCTACTCGGCCCCCGCGCTGGAGAAGGGCCTTGATATCATCGAGTTGCTGGCGCGGGAAGAACACGGGCTAAGCCAATCCGACATCGCGCGCTCCATGGGCCGGTCGGTGGGGGAGATCTTCCGCATGCTGGTGGCGTTGATAAATCGCGGCTACATTGCGCAGGATCCCGACACTGACCGTTACTCCTTGACGACCAAGCTATTCGCGGTGGCGCATCAGACCCCCCTCATCAAGCGATTGACCGCTCTTTCCGGGCCGCTCATGCGCAAGCTGACGGCGCGGATCAATCAGTCGGCGCATCTGGGGATCATCAGTGATGACGTGGTGCTGATCGTCGGGCAGGTCGATCCGCCCAGCCATCATGTGATGAGCATTCGGCTCGGCGCGCGGGTCGATCTGTGGCGTGCCTCGTCCGGGCGGGTGATCCTCGCCTTCGCCGAGGAAGACCGGTTACAGGAACTGTTCGCCCGCGTGCCGCTTCCCAAGGACAAGACCGAAGCCCACCTGCGCGAGGAACTGGCCGAGATCCGCCTGCGTGGGCACGAGATCACCGACAGTTTCGTTGCCCGTGGCATCGTCAACATTGCCGTGCCGGTGTTCGATCACACCGGTCACACGGTTGCAGCCCTTACGGTCCCGCATCTTGAGCGGTTCGACGATCCGATCTCGTTCCAGACCTGCGCCCGCCACGTCATCGACACGGCGAATACGCTCAGCGTCGCGCTCGGCGGCCCCACCGTGCCACCGTATGAGGACAAGACCGCCCCTCCTAGTCGAGAATAAGCGGTTCCGGCGGCCGGTCTATCGCGTTGAAACACGCCTCGACCAGTGCCATCGTTTCATAGGCATCCTCGACACCCGAATGCAGATGGTCGTCTTCGCCGGCGGCAAACCTCTGAACGTTGCGCATCGGTCCCATGAAGGCGTCGATGAACCAGCGTCCCGCAAGCGGGATCTGCTGCCAGTCGCCCGCGCCGCGACAGAGCCAAAGTTCATCCGGCTCGCCGTTGGGATAGTCGAAATTGACCCCCAGCTTGACCATCATCGCGCCCGCGCTACCCTCGAACCGGATCCACGCGGACTGGAACTTTCGCCCGCATTGATGGTTGTGGTTGATCGACATGAGCCCGCGCAGCGCGTCGCCGTAATCGAGGATCACCGAGGTTCGGGTCTGCTTGAAGTCATCCGCGCGGGGATCGTGCAGGCTGCGAGCGAAGACGCCCTTGGGGTTGCCCGCCACGGCGCGGATCGCATCGAGGTAGTGGATCGAATGCACCGCGATTTCGACGCGGCTCATCGGGATCAGGAAGGGAAACAGCGTCCACGGCGTGAAGATGTTCACGTGCACCTCGATCTCGAGCAAGTCGCCCAGAAGGCCGCGCCGCACCGCGTCCTGCACCGCCATCATCATCGGCGAGAACCGAAGCTGAAAGTTCACCGCCGCTTTCAGCCCCTTGTCGCGGCAGATGGCGCGGATCGCGCGGGCCTGATCCTGATCGGCACCCATCGGTTTTTGCATCAGAACCGCCGCGCCGTCGGGCAGGTGCGGCAGGATCTCGGGTAGCACATGCGGCGGCGTGGCGATGTCATAGACGGCGTTGGTGCCCCGGTCGGCCACTGCGGCGGCAAGGTCGGGGTAAAGGTCGGGCAGGTCGAAGTCCTGCGCGAGGGCCTTGGCGCGGGCAGCGTCGACATCGGTGACACCGGTCACGGCAAGCCCGGCCTTTGCATAGGCCGGCATGTGGGCATCGCGGACGATACCGCCCGCACCGACGAGAACGATGGGGGCGGGATTGGCCGGTCCGGGCCAGCCTTGTGCGAGATCGAGGGTCATTGCATGGCCTCCTTGCGTTCGGCGAGCAGGATATGCTCGCAATACATCACGGTCTTGCCGTGCTGGTTGGTAGTTTCGCAGACCTCGGTCACCCGTCCATGAGCGGGCCGCTTGGGGTCGTCGTCAAGCGCGCCGATGGTCACGGTGGTGCGAATCGTGTCGCCGGCAAAGACCGGGGCGGGAAAGCGCAACCGTTCGTAGCCATAGGTGAAGGCGCGCGGATTGATCTGGGTCGCGGTCAGGCCGATCCCGATGGTGAAGGTCATCGTTCCATGGGCGACGCGGGCCCCGAAGGGCTGCGTCTTGCACCATTCGGCGTCCATGTGATGCGGGAAGAAATCCCCCGAATGACCGGCGTGAAAGACGATATCGGCCTCGGTGATCGTCCGCGCGAGCGTCTGGCGCGCGGCACCAAGCTCGTATTCCTCGAAAAACTGTTCGCGTTCCATTGCGCCTCCCCTGTCGGTCCCGCCAAAGGGTCGGCGGTCATTTTTTACTTATACAAAAAAGTTTGACATATGAAAACAGATCCATGATTGTGAGTTTGCAATGATTGAGTGATCGACCAAAACCGAGGGGGAGCCATGGCCGAGATCGGCGTTCATCCGCGTGGGTTGCCGGGGCTTCCCGCTGATCACGCCGAGATTCCGGCCTGGAACTCCGAGGATTGGTATTTCGAGGATTTCGCACCGGGCGATCGGATCCGCTCGATCCGCCGCACGATCTCGGAGGGCGAATCCATGCTGTTCAACAGCCTCGTGATGGACCACCACCCCTATGTCAGCGACGAACGCTTCGCAGCCGAGGCGGGGGTCTTCGGCCGCAGGCTGGTGGCGGGCGCAATGGTGTTTTCCTACGGGCTCGGGTTGGCGGCGACGAATTGCCTGAACTCTTTTTCGTATGGCTACGACAGGCTGCGCTTTATCGCCCCGGTCTTCATCGGCGATACGATCTACACGATCCGCGAAAACCTGTCGAAGGAGGTCAAGGATCACCGCATGGGCAAGGTTCGGGTCAGCTATTCGGTGTTCAAGGGCGAAGGTGAACAGGCGCTTTACTGCGAACACCTGATGACGGCGCTTTACCGCGACCCTGCCGCTTTCCGCGCCGAGGCAGACGCCGCGCTTGCGGCCCGGAAAAAGGCAAGGGCCGATGGCTGAGCTTGTCGGCATGACCTGGGACCACGCGCGCGGCTTCGAACCGATGGTCGCCACCTCCGAGGCATATGAAAAGGCGCATCCCGGCGTGTCGATCCGCTGGGAAAAACGCTCGCTTCAGGCTTTCGCCGACCGTCCCATCGAGGAAATGGCCGACCGCTACGATCTAATGGTGATCGACCACCCGCATGTCGGCGAGGTCGCCGGGACCGGCCTGTTGATCGCGTTCGACGATGCCGGGCGCGACGCCGACCTGAAGAGGCTGGCGGCGCAGTCGGTCGGCCTGTCGCATACGAGCTACAATTTCGGCGGCAAGCAATGGGCGCTTGCGATCGACGCGGCCACACCGGTCGCCGCGTTCCGCCCCGACCTGATCGCCGAGGCGCCGCGCGACTGGGACGGGGTGATGGACCTTGCCCGCAGGGGCAAGGTGGCCTTCGCGCTGATCCCGATCAATGCGCTGATGACCTTCATGGGGCTGGTGCGCAACCTTGGCGCAGATGTCGCCGGGGGCAGCAGCTTCGTCGACCGCGCCGCGGGTGAAGAGGTGCTGGGCCGGTTGGGCGAGGTGATGGGGCTGATGGACCCGCGTTGCCTGACGCTCGACCCGATCGGCATATACGAATGGATGGGGCGCAGCGCCGAGGCGCCGGCCTATTCACCCTTCGGCTACGGCTACACCAACTACAGCCGAAGGGGGTATTGCCGTTTCCCCCTGCACTTCACCGATGCGCCCGGCCTGCGCGGCGACGACCCTTCGGGCACCGTTCTGGGCGGCACCGGCATTGCCGTCAGCGCGGCCTCGACCGAGCGCGAGATTGCGACCGATTACGCGCTCTGGATCGCCGGCGCCGACTGCCAGAAGGGCCTGTTTTTCGAGGCTGGCGGGCAACCCGGCAACGCCGTTGCGTGGGAAGACGAGGCCTGCAATGCTGCGACGCACGATTTTTTCCGCGCCACGCGCCGCACGCTTGACACGGCGTGGTTGCGCCCGCGCTATGATGGTTACATGGGCTTTCAGGATCGCGGCGGCGACATCGTCCATGCCTTCCTGCGCGGTGATACGCCTGCGCGTGCCACGCTCGACGCGCTGCAAGCCGCCCACGAGGAGAGCCGGGCATGAAGGTGATGCCGACCGAGGATCGCCCGCTGCACGGCCTCGTCGTGCTCGATTTCAGCCAGTTCCTGTCCGGGCCCTACGCCTCGCTGAAGCTGGCCGATCTCGGCGCGCGGGTGATCAAGATCGAGCGCCCCGGCAGCGGTGATCTGTGCCGCAACCTCTACCTGTCCGATACCGATATTGATGGCGACAATTCGTTGTTTCACGCGATCAACCGCAACAAGGAAAGCCTTGCCGCCGATCTGCGCGACGAGGAGGACCGGGCGCTGCTGCGCGCGTTGATCGCGCGCGCCGACGTGATGATCCAGAATTTCCGCCCCGGCGTGATCGAGCGGCAGGGGTTCGGCTACGACGCGGTGCGCGAGATCAACCCGCGCCTTGTCTACGGCTCGATTTCGGGCTTCGGCGAAGACGGCCCGTGGCGCGATCTGCCGGGACAGGACCTGCTGGCGCAGGCGCGGTCGGGGCTGCTGTGGCTGACCGGGTCGCGCGATGACCCGCCGATGCCGATGGGACTTGCGGTGGCCGACATGCTGGCTGGAGGCGCATTGGCGCATGGCATACTCGCCGCGCTGGTCGGGCGCGGTGTCCATGGCCGCGGCGCGCACGTCCAGACCAGTCTGTTCGAGGCGATGATCGACTTCCAGTTCGAGGTGCTGACCACGCATCTCAACGATGGCCGACGCGCCCCCGAACGCAGCGCGGTGAACGGCGCGCATGCCTATCTGGGCGCGCCCTACGGGGTCTATCGCACCGCCGACGGCTACCTCGCCCTGGCGATGACGCCCTCGCTTGAACGGCTGGCGGGGTTGATGGGGATCGACGGGCTGGAGCGTTATTTCAACGATGGTGCCGCGATGATGCGCGCGCGCGACGCGATCAAGACCGCAATCGCCGAAACGACACGGACGCGCCGCACCGCCGACTGGCTGGCGGTGCTTCAGCCCGCCGATATCTGGTGTTCCGAAGTTCTCGACTGGCCCGAGATGCTGGCCTCCGAGGCGTTCCAGACCCTCGATTTCGAACAGGTGATCCGGCGCAACGCCGACACCGCGCTTCATGCGCTGCGCAGCCCGATCCGGTTGAACGGCCAGGTGCTGAAAAGCGCCCGCGCCGCGCCGGTTCTGGGCGCTGACCGCGCAATCATCGTCAACGATCTGCTGCCCGATCTCGTGCCGGCGGGCGGCGAAGCAGATAACAAGCCCCGTGAAGGGGTGTGACCCGGCATGTTTGAAGGGAGGACAAAATGTTCAGACTGAAAGGGAAAGCAATGCTTGCCACGGCGCTCGTGCCGCTGTTGGCAATGCCGGGCGTTGCTCAGGATTACGGCAATTTTGACGGCTACACCCTGCGGGTGAAACTGATCGGGGGCGCGCAATACGAACCGCTCTATTCAGAGATCTCCGCGTGGGAGGAGATGACCGGCGCCACCGTCGAGATCCTGAGCCGCCAGAACCACTTCGAACTCGACCGCGAGATCAAGCAGGATATCGCGGCGGGGACGCTCGATTGGTGCGTCGGGTCGAACCACACCAGCTTCGCGCCGCAATACGGCAGGATCTATGTCGATCTGCGCGATCACATCTCCGAGGACGTCCTGTCTGACTTCGTGCCGCGGGTGCTGGAGCACTCGACCGTGGATGGCCGACTGGTCCAGTTGCCGCGCCATTCGGACGTGTCGAACCTGTTCTATATCCGGTCACTTTACGAGGACGAAGCAAACCAGCAAGCCTTCGAGGCCGAATACGGCTACGCACTGACGCCGCCGGAAACTTGGGCGCAGGTCGCCGATCAAGCGAATTTCTTCGCTGATCCGCCGGATTTCTACGGCACGCAATATGTCGGCAAGGACGAGGCGGTCGTCGGTCGGTTCTACGAAATGCTTGTCGCGGAAGGCGGGCAGCTTTTCAATGATGACTGGGAGCCGACGTTCAATTCCGAGGCCGGGGTGCGAGCGCTCGACTGGTTTGTCGATCTCTACAACTCCGGGGCAGTGCCGCGCGGGGTGCCCAACTACCTGTGGGACGATACCGGGCTCGGCTTTGCCAGCGGGTCGGTTGCGCTGAACCTCGACTGGGCCGGCTGGTCGGCCTTCTTCAACGATCCCGAAAATTCGAGCGTCGCCGGCGATGTCGGCCTGGTGCGCGCACCGATGGGCTCGGCCGGGGTCCGCACCGGCTGGTCGGGGTCGCACAGTTTCTCGATCACCGAGACCTGCGACAACATGGAGGCGGCGGTCTCCTTCGTGACCTTCCTGACCGACCATGACCGGCAGATGGTCGAGGCGCGCAACGGCCTGTTGCCGACCCGCACGCAGGTCTGGGAAGACGCGCGGGCCGAGTTTGCCGCCGACGGGCGCGATTTCATGGTCGAGGTGTTCGATACCTATTCGGCCTCGATGGCGGAGGATGCCTTCACCCCGCCGCTGATCCCCGAGTGGATCGAGGTCTCGAACGTGATCTGGCCGCGCCTTCAGGCGGCGATCGTGGGCGACATGACCTCGCAGGAGGCGCTTGACGCGGCTGCGCGCGAGGCAAGCGTGATCATGGAAGACGCCGGCTACAACTGAGTTTGGCTAACGGCGCGGCGGCCTTTCCGGGTTGCCGCGTCCCTTGATCCGGCAGGACAGGAAGGACATCAACCCTTGCTTCGATATCTTCGCACACGGCAGGCGAAATTGACGCCGATCCTGCTGTTGTCACCGGCCCTGTTCACGATGCTGTTCGTGGTTGCGCTGCCGCTCGTGTTCTCGCTTTACACGTCGCTGACGCCCTACCGGTTGATCCGGCCGGAAACGATCGAGATCTTCATCGGCCTGCGCAACTATGTGCGGCTGTTTTCCGACCCCGACTTCTGGGAGGTGTTCGGCCGCACCATCCTGTTCCTGCTGATCGCGCTCAACCTGGAATTTCTGTTCGGCCTCGGAATTGCCCTGCTGATCAACCGCATCACCTGGGGACAGCGCACTTTGCGCACGATCATGATGTTCCCAATGATGTTCTCGCCCGTCCTCGTCGGTTTTCAGTTCAAGTTCATCTTCAACGACAATATCGGCGTTCTGAACAATGCGCTGCAAAGCCTTGGCATCACCGACCAGGCAATTCCGTGGCTGGTGGACAGGGAACTGGCGATGTTCTCGATCATCTTTGCCGAAGTGTGGATGAGCACATCGGTCTTTGCGATCCTGCTGCTGGCCGGGCTGTTCGCCATGCCGCGCGACCCGCTGGAAGCCGCCAAGGTGGACGGCTGCAATTCGTGGCAGGTGTTTCGCCATATCACGTTGCCCTTCATCATGCCCTTTGCCTTCATTGCGATGACGATCCGCTCGCTCGACGTGGCGCGCGCCTTCGACATCGTCACGGTGATGACGGGCGGTGGCCCGGCGGGCCGAACCGAACTTCTGTGGACGCTGATCGCGCGCACCGGGTATGAGAATGCCCGAATGGGGCAGGCCAATGCGATGGCCTACATCTCCACGATCCTGTCGATCGCCTTCACCTATTTCTTCTTTACCAAACTCGTGGCGGCGCGTCGCTTCATGGGTGGCGCGGAATGAGCCGGGCGTTGAAAAAAAGGCTACGCGCGACGGGGCTGTGGCTTACCACTTTCCTGTTGATGGTGATCATCTCGGTGCCCGGTCTGTGGGTCGTGTTGTCGGCGTTCCGGCCCAACCGCGAGATCCTCGCGCGGCCGCCGATCTGGATTCCAGAGCAGGTGACACTGAACAATTTCGCCAAGATCTTCGGCTTCGACGAGGGGCAGGTGGCGATCCCGGTCTTGAGCTATTTCATCAATTCGCTGGTGATCGCGCTGACCTCGACGGTGATCGCGCTGGTGATCGGCATGGCGGGCGGCTACGCCTTCGCGCGCTTTCGCTTCCGGTTCAAGAACGCGTGGTTCCTCGGGCTGATGCTGTTTCGGACGGTGCCGGGGATCGCGCTGTCTCTGCCGGTCTTCATGCTGTGGTCGCGGCTCGGGATCATCGACACCAAGCTGGGGCTGATCATCGTCTACGTGTCGCTCAACGTGCCGTTCACGATCTGGTTGATCGACGGCTTCTTTCGCCAGATTCCGGCCTCGCTGTCGGAGGCGGCGCAGGTCGATGGCTGCACCCGCTGGCAGGCGTTCTGGAGGATCGAGTTTCCGCTGGCACGGTCCGGCATCGCGGCGGCGGGGGTGTTCGCCTTCCTGACCAGCTGGAACGAATACGCGCTGGCCAGCCAGCTGACCCGCTCGACCGATTCCAAGACCTTGCCCGTTGGGCTGATGGATTTCACCTCGCAGTTCACCATCGACTGGGCAGGCATGAGCGCGATGGCCGTGATCATCATCGTGCCCGCGCTGATCCTGACCTTCATCGTGCAGAAACATCTGATTGCCGGACTGACCTTCGGCGGAGTTAAGGGCTGAACATGGCAGGCATCACGATCGACAACGTCACCAAGGCCTATGGCAAGCTGGAGGTCGTGCACGGCATCGACCTCGACATCGCGCATAACGAGTTCGTGGTGCTGGTCGGGCCCTCGGGCTGCGGCAAATCCACCACCCTGCGCATGATCGCGGGCCTCGAAGAGATCACCGGCGGCGAGGTGCGCATCGGCGACCGGCTTGTCAACGACCTGCCGCCGCGCAAGCGCAACATCTCGATGGTGTTCCAGAACTACGCGCTCTACCCGCACATGAACGTACGCGACAATCTCGGCTTCGGGCTGAAGATCGCCGGCCAATCCGCCGCACGGATTGCCGAGCGTGTCGATGAGGCCGCCGATATCCTCGGGCTGTCGGAATTGCTCGACCGGATCCCGGCGGAACTGTCGGGCGGTCAGCGTCAGCGCGTGGCCATGGGCCGCGCCATCGTGCGCCACCCCGATGCTTTCCTGTTCGACGAACCGCTTTCCAATCTCGACGCCAAGCTTCGGGTGCAGATGCGCACCGAGATCAAGAAACTGCATTCGAAGGTGGCGACCACGATCGTCTATGTCACCCATGATCAGGTTGAGGCGATGACGCTGGCCGACCGGATCGTGATCATGCGCGACGGGTATATCGAGCAGATCGGCACCCCGATGGAGGTCTTCAACCACCCTGTGAACACCTTCGTGGCAAGCTTTATCGGCTCGCCCCCGATGAACCTGATTCCGGCCGACATCGCCTCTGGCGCGGTGCGTTTCGCGGATGGCACCTCTGTGCCGGTGCCAAGCCGGCTGGTCGATTGCGTAACGGAGGGGCAAGAGGTGGTCTTCGGCATTCGTGCCGACGACATCACCCCGATCGGCCATGGTATTCACGAGGCGCGCGAGATCACCGAGATCGAGCTGGAGGTTGACCTGGCGGAGCTTCTGGGCGCCGAGACGCTGATCTACTCGCGCCTCGCCGGGCAAGAGGTCCAGTGCAAGATGTTCGATCCGCGTGACACGCGCAACGGCGAACGGCTGACCTTCCGATTGTCGCTCGACAGGGCGCATATTTTCGATGCGCAGAGCACCAAGACCGTGAGGCCGCGCTGATGGCTCGTATCGAACATGTCGAGATCCTGATGGTGGACCTGCCCCCGGCAGTGGAACGCGTCGATGCGATCCAGTCATTCGTCAGCCAGGAAACGCCGCTTGTGCGGATCACCGACAGCGACGGTGCCGAGGGCGTGGGCTATGCCTACACCATCGGCACCGGTGGTCCGGCGATCATCAGCTTGCTGGAACGCAGCCTCGTGCCACGGCTGATCGGCCGCGAGGCCGAGGAGATCGAGGCGATCTGGCGTGACCTGCTGTTTGCCACCCACGCCACTGCGGTGGGCGCGATCACTTCGCTGGCACTGGCCGCGATCGACACGGCGCTGTGGGATCTGCGTTGCCGCCGCGCCGGGTTGCCGCTGTGGCGCATGGCGGGTGGCGCAAAGCCCTCGGTCCCGCTTTACACGACCGAGGGCGGCTGGCTGCACCTGCCCGTCGAGGCGCTGGCCGAGGATGCCGCCGAGATGAAGGCGCGGGGTTTCACCGGTGCCAAGCTCAAGATCGGCAAGCCCTCCATCGCCGAGGACCGTGCCCGTCTTGCCAAGGTGCGCGCCGCGGTGGGTGAGGATTTCCGCATCATGGTCGATGCCAACCAGGCCTTCGACCTGGCCGAGGCGATGCGCCGGGCCGACATGCTGGCCGAGACGCGGGTGGACTGGTTCGAAGAACCGATGCCCGCCGATAACGTCGGTGCCCATGCCCGGCTGGCCCGCCATTCGCGCGTCCCCGTGGCGGTGGGCGAGAGCATGTATTCGCAGGCCCAGTTCAAGGACTACCTTGAACAGGGGGCCGCCAGCATCGTGCAAGCCGATGTCGCGCGGGTCGGTGGGATTACCCCGTGGCTCAAGATCGCGCATATGGCCGAAGGCTTTAACGTGGCGATCTGCCCGCATTTCCTGATGGAACTGCATGTCAGCCTCGTCTGCGCGGTGCCGAACGCGCCGTTTCTGGAATACATCCCGCAGCTTGATGCGATCACCATGTCGCGGCTCGATATCCGGGACGGTCGCGCGCACCCGCCCGACAGCCCCGGCCTCGGTATCGCGTGGGACTGGACCGCGATCCGTGCCCGCATCGTGCCCGGAACACATCACGTCTTTGGCAAGGGAGGAACAGATGCAACGCATGGCGATGGTCATCGGGCTGAAGCCTGAAAGGGCCGAGGAATACAAACAACTGCACGCAAATGCCTGGCCAGAGATCCTTGAAAGGATCACCGCCTGCAACATCAGCAACTACTCGATCTACCTCAAGGAACCGGAAAACCTGCTGTTTGGCTACTGGGAATATACCGGCGAGGATTTCGAGGCCGATGCCGCGAAAATGGCCGCCGACCCCAGGACGCAGGACTGGTGGGAGATCTGCAAGCCCTGTCAGGAGCCATTGGAGACCCGCGCCGATGGGGAATGGTGGGCAATGATGGAAGAGGTCTTTCACCATGACTGATGGTGAGAAAATCGCGCAGCTGACGACATGCTACACCTCCGTCGTGCATGACGTGATGCGCGCCATGGGTCTGCGCAACTTCACGGTGCCGCCGGCGCTGCGCCCGCTCGACCCGGACCAGACCCTTGTCGGCCCGGCGTGGACGGTAGAGGGCCGGATAGATGAGACCGCCGACCCGCATGAAACGCTGCTGGCCTGGACCGGGCTGCTGTCGCAGGCCCCCGCCGGGTATGTCTGGACGGCGCAGCCGCATACCGCGCTTGTCGCACAGATGGGCGAGCTTTCGGCCGAAACCCTGCACCGCAAGGGCGTGCTGGGCTGCGTCATCGACGGCGGCCTGCGCGACACGAATTTCCTGCTGCGTCTCGGCTTTCCCTGTTGGGGCAGTTTCCACACCCCGCGCGACGTGGTCGGGCTTTGGCTGCCGACGGCGACCGAGGTCGAGATCATGATCGGCGAGGTGGCCATCGCGCCCGGTGACTGGCTGCACGGCGACCGCGACGGGATGGTGCGCATTCCCGCCGACCGGCTGGATGAGGTGATCCCCGCCGCCGTCACCGCGATGAACACCGAAAGCAAGGTGCGCAGCGCGATCCTCGACGGGATGGACCCGCAAGAGGCCTATTTGCAATGGGGAAAGTTCTGACCGATGAAGATCACCGCCCTCGATATCCGCGCCTGCCGCCACGATGACGCCGCGATCCCCGCCGCGGCGATGCGCGACGGGCAGACACGGGCGGGGCTGGAATTCCTCGTCTACACGCTGCGCACCGAGGACGGCCGCAGCGCGTCGATGGTCGGCTTTGCCGGGCGTTCGGCGCTTGGTGCGGCGCATCAGGCGGCGGCGTCGCTTCGCCCCTTTCTGGTTGGCCGCGATGCGCGCGACCGCGAGGCGATCTGGCATGACTGGCGCACCGCCGATCGCTGGTGGCACCTCCTGCCGATCTACAGCTTCGGCCCGGTCGATTGCTGCCTTTGGCTGCTTGCTGCCGAAGCGGCGGGGGAGCCGTTGTGGCGCTTCATTGGCGGCGCGCGGTCCGAGGTGCCGGCCTATGCCTCCTCGCTCGTGCTGGCCGATAGCGACGCCTACGTGGCAGAGGCTCTGGCGGCCAGGGGCGCGGGGATGACGGCCTACAAGATCCACCCGCCGGGCCGGTCATTGGCGGAGGATATCGAGATCCACCGCGCCGTGCGCGATGCCGTCGGCGACGCCTTTCCGCTGATGTCGGACCCGGTGCAGCCCTACACCTTCGAAGAGGCCCTGCGGCTGGGACGCGAGTTGGAGCGCCTCGGCTTCCTCTGGCTTGAAGAACCGCTGCCCGACGAAGCTTTCGGTGCGCTGCGCGAACTGACACGGACGCTCGACATCCCGGTGGTGGGCACCGAGGTTCTGGCCAAGCATCCCTATTCGGTGGCCGAATGCATCGCCACCCGCGTCGTCGATGCCGTGCGCGCCGATCCAAGCTGGTCCGGCGGTGTAACCGGCACGCTCAAGACGGCGCGGCTGGCGGAGGCCTTCCACATGAACTGTGAGTTGCACACAACGATTTTCCACCCGCTTGAACTGGTGACTCTCCACCTTGCCGGCGCGATCCGCAATTGCAGCTATTTCGAGGTGCTCTGGCCGATCGACACGTTCGCCTTCGGGCTCGACCGCCCGCTGCCGATCCGCGATGGCATTGCGCACCTGCCCGACACGCCCGGCCTCGGTGCTGCGCTGGACTGGAACCTGATCGACAACGCGACGACTGAAAGGGTGTGACCCATGACCGATCCGCGCCTTCTATTGCTGTCACCCGACGACAACGTTTTCGTCCTGCGCGGCGCGATCGCGGCGGGTGAGACGGTGACGCTCGAAACCGGTGAGGCGACGTTGCCGGACCGCCTCGGAATGGGCCACAAGATCGCCCGCCGCGCGATTGCGGCGGGAGAGACCATCGTCAAATACGGCGCGCCCATCGGTACCGCCACGGCGCATATCGAACCGGGCGCGCATGTCCACGTCCACAACGTCAAGAGCAACCACACCCCGACCTACGTCTTGACGGAAACATCCCAGGAGGTGTCACGATGATGGGATATCTCAGGTCCGACGGGCGCAAGGGCATCCGCAACGTCATCGCGGTCGCCTACCTTGTGGAATGCGCCCATCACGTCGCGCGCGAGATCGTCGCCCCGCATCGTGACGCGGCACATCTGATCGGCTTTCCGGGCTGTTTTCCGAATGTCTATGCCCAGCAAATGATGGAACGGCTTTGCACGCATCCCAATGTCGGCGGTGTGCTGCTGGTGTCCTTGGGCTGCGAAAGCTTTGACCGCAACGCGCTTGCCGAGGTGATCCGCGCCACCGGCCGCCCCGTTGAAACGCTGGTGATCCAGCGCGAAGGCGGCACGAAGGCAACCATCGACGCCGGCCGCGCTGCGGTCGCCCGGATCGCGGATCGGATCGCCGACACGCCGCAGGTCGAGATGGCGCTTTCGGAACTCGTGGTCGGCACGGTCTGCGGCGGCTCCGACGGGACCAGCGGCATAACCGGCAACCCGGCGGTGGGGCGCTGTTTCGACCGGCTTGTCGAGGCGGGCGCCGCCTGCATCTTCGAGGAAACCGGCGAGATGATCGGCTGCGAGGGTATCATGGCCGACCGCGCCGCAACGCCGGAATTGGCCCGCGAATTGCGCGCCTCGGTCGACAAGGCGGCGGCCTATTACGCAACGCTGGGGTTCGGCAGTTTCGCCGCCGGCAATGCCGAGGGCGGGCTGACCACGATCGAGGAAAAATCGCTGGGCGCCTACGCGAAATCCGGGCAGTCGCAGATCGCCGGGCTGATCAAGCCGGGCGATATCCCACCGCGCGGCGGGCTTTACCTGATGGACGTGGTGCCCGATGGTGAGGTGCGTTTCGGCTTTCCCAACATTTCCGACAATGCCGAGATCGTCGAGATGATGGCCTCCGGCGCGCACATGACACTGTTCGTGACGGGGCGCGGGTCGGTCGTGGGCTCGGCGTTGGCGCCGGTGATCAAGATCGCCGCCAACCCGCAGATGTATGCGCGCCTGCGCGACGACATGGATATCAACGCCGGTCGCATCCTCGATGAAGGCGCAAGCGTGGATGAGGTCGGCGGCGAGATCCTCGACCTGGTTGCGCAGGTGGCGGCGGGTGAGCGGACGAAATCCGAGGAGCTTGGCCACACCGAGTTCATCCTCACCTACAAGAGCTTCGAGCCGATCGGGCCTTCCTGCCTGCCGGTGTGACTGCGAAAGGACATGCGAATGGCGCGATTGAAGGAAAAGACCTGCCTGGTCACTGCGGCCGGGCAGGGGATCGGACGGGCCACGGCGCTGGCGATGGCGGCAGAGGGGGCACGCGTGATCGCAACCGACATCAATGAGGCGGCGCTTGCCACCCTCGACGGGGTGGACGCCCGCCGCCTCGACGTGCGCGACGGCGACGCAATCCGTGCGCTCGTCGACGCGGTCGGTGCGCCCGACGTGCTGTTCAATTGTGCCGGCTTTGTCGCCAACGGAACGATCCTCGATTGCAATGAGGCGGAATGGGATTTCTCCTTCGATCTCAACGTGAAGGCGATGTATCGGATGATACGCGCCGTCCTGCCCGGCATGATCGCGCGCGGTGGTGGTTCAATCGTCAACATGTCGTCGGTCGCCTCCTCGGTGATCGCCGCGCCCAATCGGTTCGTCTACGGGGCGTCCAAGGCGGCGGTGATCGGGCTGACCAAGTCGGTCGCGGCCGATTTCATTGCGCAGGGCATCCGCTGCAACGCGGTCTGTCCCGGCACGGTGGAATCCCCGTCGCTGGAAGAGCGCTTGAAAGCCACCGGCGACTACGCGACCGCCCGCGCCGCCTTCACCGCGCGCCAGCCGATGGGACGGATCGCCACCGCCGAGGAAATCGCGGCGCTCGTTGTCCATCTGGCCAGCGACGAGTCGAGCTACACGACCGGAGTCGCCCATGTCATCGACGGCGGCTGGTCGAATATCTGAGAAAAGGACCCAACATGAAACTTATCCGTTTTGGACCCGAAGGCGCGGAAAAGCCCGGCCTGATCGACGCCGGGGGCAAGGCGCGCGACCTGTCTGCCGTGGTGCCCGACATTGCCGGTGACACGCTGAGCGACGCGGGCCTTGCCGCGATTCGCGCCGTCGATCCGGACCGCCTGCCTTTGGTGCCGACGGGCACGCGGCTTGGCGCTTGCGTCGGCGGAACCGGCAAGTTCATCTGCATCGGACTGAACTATTCCGACCACGCCGCCGAGGGCGGGATGCAGGTGCCCGACGAGCCGATCATCTTTCACAAGGCCACCAGTGCGATCTGCGGGCCGGATGACCCGATCATCATCCCGCGCGGGTCTGACAAGACCGACTGGGAGGTGGAGCTTGCGGTGATCATCGGCGCCCGTGCGAAATACGTCTCCGAGGCCGACGCCCTCGATCATGTCGCGGGCTATGCTGTCACCAACGACGTCTCCGAACGCGCGTTCCAGCTTGAACGCTCCGGCCAGTGGACCAAGGGCAAGAGCTGCGACAATTTCGGCCAGTTGGGGCCGTGGCTTGTCACCCGCGACGAGGTTGCCGATCCGCAGGACCTGTCGATGTGGCTGACGCTGAACGGCGAGACGATGCAGCAGGGCTCAACCCGCACGATGGTGTTCGGTGTGGCACGGCTGATCAGCCACCTCAGCCAGTTCATGTCGCTGCATCCCGGCGACGTGATTTCCACCGGCACCCCGCCGGGGGTGGGCATGGGCAAAAAGCCGCCGCGCTACCTGCGCCCCGGCGATGTGGTGGAGCTTGGTATCGACGGTCTCGGCACGCAGCACCAGACCGCCATCGCGGACCCGGAAGGAGACAGCGCATGATCGGCTTGATCGACACTCACCAGCATCTGATTTACCCCGAGGTCGCTGGCTACGGCTGGACGAACGGTATTCCCGCGTTGGAAGACCGGGCCTTCAGGGTCGAAGACTACCGTGCGCTGACCGAAGGTGCCGGGATCATCGGCACCTTGTTCATGGAGGCCGCGGTGGACGAGGGTGATTTTGGCGCCGAAACCGACCATGTCGCAAAGCTTGCCGCCGATCCGGCCAGTGGCATCCTTGGCCTGATCGCCACCGCCCGGCCCGAGGTGGACGAGGGTTTCCAGGCCTGGGTCGAGACGGCGCGTGACAAACGCGTCGTCGGGTTCCGCCGGGTCCTGCATGTCGTAGACGACGCGATGTCGACGACCGAGACGTTCCGCGCGAATATCCGTCGCATCGGTGCCGCCGACATGACATTCGACATGTGTTTTCTTGCCCGGCAACTGCCGCTGGCCATCGACCTGGCTGACGCGTGCGCCAATACACCGTTGGTGCTCGATCATTGCGGGGTGCCTGATATCGCGGGCGGCGGTCTCGATCCGTGGCGCGCGCATATCGCAGCGCTTGCCGAACGGCCGAACGTGATCTGCAAGCTGTCGGGGCTGCTGGCCTATTGCGCGCCCGATCGGGCGGGACACGAGGCGGTCAAGCCCTATGTCGATCACGTGCTCGAAAGCTTCGGCCCGCAGCGCATCGTCTGGGGCAGCGACTGGCCGGTGGTCAACTTGGGCGGCGGACTTGGTGACTGGCTTGCGGTGACACGGCAGATCCTCGACGCGCTGTCGCCGGACGAGGCGCGCGCCATCGCCGGCGGAACGGCGCGCCAGGTGTTCCGGCTCGACGCCTGAACGGCGCGTTGAGCCTGCCGTCAAGGGTGTAGCATTGCACCGCTGGCGGTGGAAAAAGCCACCCGTTCCATAAACGCGCCGAAATCGAGGTTGCAGCCCTCGGCCGTCGATTTGAACGCCTCAAGCTGTCATCGGCTTCCGTTTGCCGCCGTTGCAGGATCAATCAACCGGTTGCGCGCGCCACATCGGGGCGGAGAACGGTTGAGAAATGCCCACAGACCGCCTTGCCGGGGGCCGAGACCGGGTTGGAAGACACAGAGGAGATCGTCACAGAGCTTTGTGCCGAGATATTCGACGCGTGCCACGCCGAGAGTCGCGTGCCCTCCGGCGCGATCCCCAACCTTTACGCCATTGTGGCCAACTGCACGCCCGACAAAACAGGCACCGGAAAAGGGGCCTTCCATGATCCGGATCATTGTTGGGCTGCGACGGCCCGTGTAGACTGAAATGACACTATTGCAATGGAGAAAGCCAGATGAGTTTTCAGAATTTCAAAACCACAGCGCCCCGGGGGCGTAGCATTCTCAGGGCGGGACTTGGCGCAGGGGTGGCCGGCGGCATCGCCGAAATCGTCTGGATTGGCCTCGTCGCGCCGGTTTCCACGCCTGATCCGACCGCCGTCGCGCGGGGTGTCGCCGAAGCGGTATTCCCGTCGCTTGGCGCAGGGTCCGGTGCGGTCGTCCTCGGCCTGGCCATCCACATGGTGCTGGCGCTGGTTCTGGGCGTTGCCCTGGCCGCCGTGCTTCGCCGTGCCCTGCCAGTGGAACGTCACGGATCGGTTGGCGAAGCCGTCCTCGTGGTTTCTGCCCTCGCCATAGTCTGGGCGGTCAATTTCTTCGTCGTGCTGCCGATGCTCAGCCCCACCTTCCTGACGCTTGTGCCGCTCTGGTCTGCATTGGTCTCGAAGCTTCTCTTCGGGGTGGTCGCGGCGCTGGTCTTCCTGCGCTCGGCCTGATCGGCCGCGCATTATCGGTCGAGGCGGGACGATTCCCGCCTCGGTTGCCTTCCCGGATGGATCTGGGCGGCATCGGCGCTCGCACCGGACCTTCCCGATGCATCGCTCACGAGGTGACATGACCCCTTTCGCTTCGACGCCAACCTTGAATCCGTGATCGCGCGGTCAGGGGGCGACGTTGGCATGATCCGTGTCGTGTGCCGGAACGGCAAACAGGTCGGGGTTCCGAAAATGACCGATCCGGTCACGGCGCTGGTGCCTGCGGCGACGGCGGAAGATGGCATGCGCGCCAACGCGGCCTGAGGGCCATGCCCCACCGCAGCCGGGTTGGATCAGCATTCTCCGGGGCAATGGACCGGCGCGAAGTGGCCGGGGAATGGATGGCCCGCCTATGCAACCAGGCCACCCGAGACGCTGACGATCGCTTCGAAGCCTGTCTTTGATCCCTGGCGTGGCGAACGCAGGGTCAGGCTGCCGCCCGTGCGCTCGGCGATGGAGGCGACGATGGCAAGACCGAGGCCGCTGCCCTCGGCTGTCCCGTGGCGTGTGAAGCGATTGGCCATCTTCGCCAGCACGTCCCTGGGCACGGGCGGACCGTCGTTCGACACGATCAGCTCCCCCGCCGGGCGAAGCACGATCTTGACGGGCTGATCGGGCGCACCGTGGCGCAAGGCATTGTCAATCAGGTTTCGCGCAATGATGGCCAGCGCGTCAGGGTCGAGATCGGACATGACCGGCGCGTCGGCAAGGTCGAGGTCAAGGCGACCGTGCGCGACCGTGCGCGCAATCTCTTCCGTGATCACCTGAAGGACGGGGCGCAAATCTCCGGGGGCGTCAACGCGCAGCCGCCCACCCTCGGCGCGGGCCAGTTGCATCAGCCGCTCGGAGGTGCGGGTCAGACGTTTCAGCGTGGTCTCGATCGCCGTGGCGCGTTCGGCCGCGGCGGAATCAGTGGTTTCGCTGCGCAGCCGCTGGGCCTGGGCGATGGCGCCGGCAAGCGGGGTGCGCAACTCGTGCGCGGCATTTGCGGCAAAGCCGCGCTCGGCCTCGAACGCCTCGGACAGGCGCGACAGCAGGTCGTTGACCGTATCGGCGAGAGGGCGCAGGTCGCTTGGCAAATCAGTCGTCGGAACGGGCGAAAGATCGCGCGCCCCGCGTCCGGTCAGACCGGAGCCAAAACGGCGCAAGCTGCCCAAACCGACCTGCACGACGACGATCACGATAATCAGCGTCAGCGGCAACACCAGCAGCAGCGGCAAGCCCAACCGCATGGTCAGATCGCGCGCGACCCCCCGCCGTTCTGACAGCGGCTCCGACGCGGTCAACCAGATCGCGCCTTGCAGCGCCGGCTCGCTGTAAAAGCGGTGCGTGTCAGTGCTGGTGAACCCGTAGCTGTCCGTGCCCGGAAACAGGGTCTGGTCCGCCCCATGGGACCGCATGAGAATATTCCCGTCGCCGTCGCGCACGATATAGGCGAAAAATTCGTCGTGATCGCTGATCCGGGCCAGTGTCTGGCTCCCGTCGGCGGGATCACGATTGATGATCTCGGTCACCGCGAGCGGCAAGAGCCGCTGTGCTGTCTCCTGCAAGGCTGCATCGAAGATCTCGTCCGTCTCATGTCGCAAGTCTGCTGCCGTCCAGACCGTGGCAGCCAGCCACAGCACCGTCAGGGTCACACCGAGGCCAAGCGCAAGCCGCGCCTGAAGGCTGCCCGGCCAGATCATGCGACGGCCAGCCGGTAGCCCATGCCGCGCTCTGTCTCGATCACGGTGCGGCCCAGTTTCTTGCGCAGCCGGCTGACATGGACCTCGATCGTGTTGCTGTCGATTTCCGTCTCGAAGGCGTAGAGCTTTTCTTCCAGTTGTGCCTTGGACAAAAGCTGTCCGGGGCGGGAGAGGAAGGCTTCGAAGAGCGCCCATTCCCGCGCCGTCAGCGGCACCGGTTTGCCCGCCCGCGTGACCCGCCGCGCGGCAAGGTCGATGTCAAGGTCACCATGCGTTACCAGCGGGTTGGGGTTGCCGGTATAGCGTCGCGCGACCGACCCGACCCGCGCGGATAATTCCGCCAGATCGAACGGCTTGACGAGGTAGTCGTCGGCGCCCGCATTCAGCCCATTGATGCGATCCGACACCTGATCGAGGGCGGTCAGGATGATGACAGGCGTCACATCCCCGCGCGCGCGGAGTTTCTTCAGGAACGGCACACCGAGTCCGTCGGGCAGCATCAAGTCCAGAAGGATCAGGTCAAATCCCGCACCGGCCAGCGCATCCCCCGCCGCGTCAAGCCGCGTGACCCAATCGACGGACCGGCCATCCCCTGCGATCTGGTCGCGGATGGCGGCGCCAAGGGTGGTGTCGTCCTCGATCAAAAGAATGCGCATTTTCGGGCCCTTTGCCACGAGACGCTGCTGCGACGTCATGAAATCCAGATTGATCTGAGCAGTAGCAATCACAGACTCCAGTTGACAACGCTTATCGGAGTTTCGTTGCATATTCGGTATATAATGATCTAGGACAAAGACACTGAAATGCAGCAGGTTCATCTTCGGGTTGCGCCGTGAAGACTTGTTTGCAATCAGTCTTTGAAAGCGGCCTTGACAAGATCGGAGAGTAGAATGAAGCGAATGGTATTACCCATCGCATCCGTTTTGTTTGTGGGGGGGCTCCTCACAAGCTGGGTGTCGCATGGGACGGGGATCGTCGTCGATGACCCTGAAAGAAACATCAGCATCCCGGACACGCACACGGTGCCGTTGCAGGTTCAGGCGGCCTACAACAACACCACGATGTTCATGCGCTATCGCTGGCCCGCCGAACGACCCGGCATCTTCCACGACGTTCTGGTCTACGAGGACGGTGAATGGGTGCGCCACGGACGTGGCATGCCGGGCTCGAACCCGGAAGGGTTCCACGAGGATCGCGTTGCGATGATGCTCGACGACGGCTCGGTGCCGGAATTCTCGCGCTATGGGGGCTATATCACAATCGGCGCGGGGCTGGCCGGACTGACCGACGAGGCACCAGAGGAGGTGACGAAATACCTGCCCGCAACGCGAAATTCGCTGGGTCAGTGGGACGACATGGCGCCCGAGGACGTGCAGGCGCGCCTGCGCGCGGCTGGCTATTTTCTTGACCTGTGGCACTGGCGCGGCGGTCGCTCGAACGCCCTTGGCTACGCCGATGATCAGAATGTCGGCGACCATCGCGCCGGTGACGGGGGGCGCGGCACCTACAGCACCAACTGGGACGGCGACCTGTCGCAGCCGCGTGTCATGTTCAACCCCGAGGTGGCGGGCTACCGCGCGCTGAACTGGGATGACATCATGGCGGGCAATATCAGCCAGGATCAGGTCTATGCCCTGACCCCGCAAGCCTCCGTGCCCTTTGACCCGGACGCCAACTGGCAGAACGGTGACGTGATCCCGCGCCGGATGCTGAGATTGCCGGAAGGGTCGCGCGGCGACATCACCACCGCCGACGGCGTCGGAACCTGGGCAGATGGCTACTGGGACGTCACATTGTCGCGGGCGCTGGATACCGGCGCACCGGAAGATGACAAGATTCTTGAGGATCTGGGCATGTATGATGTGGCGATTGCCATCCACCGCAATGCCACCGGCGGGCGCTGGCACTACGTGTCCTTGCCGCAAACCCTGGGCCTTGGCCGAGAGGCGGATATCGAGGCGGTTCGCTTCACTGGCCGACAACCGCAATGGGGCGACAACTGGACCGATGTCACGCTGTTCTACCCGGGCCAGGTCACGTGGCCGTTCCTGAACTCGCGCGCCCATGCCGGCGCCGAATACATCGACGAAGGGGTGCCGGTTGCATTCCGCCACACGCCCGAGCAATTGTCCAACTACGGCATCGAGGTTGAATTCATGAGTGAAATCAAGCGCCAGTGGCTCTTGACCATGCTCGCTGGTGTGGTGCTCATCGCCGGCTTCGGCGTAGCGCTGAACCGCGCCGTCTCGTCCACGAAAGGAGCCTGATCATGGCCGCTTATCACGTTGTTCTGGTGCACTTTCCGATCGCCCTCTGGTTGGCGTCGGCATTGCTGATCTTTCTGCGGGTGGTCAATGACGGACCTGTCGGGCAGGCCGCCGACCGCGCCCTGCCGGTGTTCCTGGTGCTGGGCTTTGTCCTCGGGGCTGTGGCGTGGCTCATCGGCACGCAGGTCTGGGACTGGCCGGCGCTGTCGGGAACCCCGATGGGGCGCAACCACATGCTGACGGCGACCTGGTCGCTGGCCTATTTCACGCTGTTGATGATCACCCGGCTCATGCAGGGCGATGCCTTGTGGCACGGCATGGCGCGTTGGGTAATGCTGGTGCTGTCCGGCGTCGGCGTTGTCCTTGTGGGTGTCACCGGGACGCTCGGCGGCCACCTTGTCGGCAACTACACGCAAGTGGGCGAGGTTCTGCGCCTGCTGGGGTGGGAGATCTACACCACCTACTACGTGCCTAACATAACGGTGGCGCTGCTGATCGGCCTTGGCCTTGTCATGGCGGTGCTTGGTGTGCTCGCACGCCGCCCCGCGTCGAACTGAGCGGTTTGAAACTGGCGCGCGCGGCACCCTTTGCGGGTGTCGCGCCGTTTTCGTGACAACAGTGCGCCGGGGCGTGCCTGACGGGAAGCTGACGTTCCTTTTATCGTTCGGTTAAGCCATCCGTCAGGTTGATGCGCAAGACTTCAAGTGTAAATCACCTAGGAGAAGCCCATGACACCCCGCATTCTGTCCCCCACCATCTTTGCCGTCGTCCTTCTTGGCGCCGGCGCAGCGCTTGCCGATGACGATGATTGCAGCAGCCCGATGTCGCAATGGCAGCCACAGGAGGCGGTTGTCCAACACGCGGCGCAGCTTGGCATCGAGGTTCGGCGCCTGCGCATAGATGACGGCTGTTATGAAGTGCGCGGACGCGACAATGACGGCAATCGCGTCGAGCTGAAACTTGACCCGGCAAGCCTTGGCCTTGTTGGACTGGAGATCGAGTTCCAGCCTGGCTCTGATCCGTCCCGGTATCTGCCCGGCGCACGCAGCGTTGAGGCTGTTCCACGACAGGCGCCGACGGAAAACCCACTGATCACGCCGGGCACGACGCCGCAGGTGAACGGTAACTGAAAATCATGGATATGACTCGTGTCTGGGATCTGGCTGTCAGGCTGTTTCACTGGGGGCTTGTCGCCGCCGTGGCGGTGGCTTGGCTCACGGCTGATGAGTGGGATGATCTGCACGTCATCGCGGGATATAGTGTCGCCGGTTTGGTGGCATTCCGGCTTGTCTGGGGGGTGATCGGGGGAAAGTATGCCCGATTTTCGCAGTTCCTTCGGGGACCTTCTGTCGTGATGGCGTATCTGCGCGACGCGCTGGTGGGCCACGAAAAGCGTTACCTTGGACACAATCCGGCCGGGGCCGTGATGATCCTGGCGCTGCTGGTCACGCTGTCGGCCACGGCCTTCACCGGCTGGCTTTCGCAAGACCCCGTGCGGATCGCGGCCCTCCCGCCCGCACCGCAGATCGTCAGCTTGGCCTGGGCGGACGATGACGGTGACGAAGGCGACGGTGAAGGCGGATCCGGAATCGTCGCAGATCTGCATGAACTGCTGGCAAATGGCTTGCTTCTGCTGATCATGCTACATCTTGGCGGCGTGGGTCTTGCGTCTTACCGCCACCACGAAAACCTTGCGCGCGCCATGGTTACGGGCGACAAGCGCGCGCCGGCCGAAAGCGATGTGGACTAAACCATGACAACACAAATCTGGGTCGGTGTCGGCCTGCTTGGGCAGGCGATGTTCACCTCCCGTTTTCTCGTGCAGTGGATCGCAAGCGAGCGACAGGGCCGGTCGGTGATCCCGATGGCTTTCTGGTGGTTGAGCATAGGCGGTGGCGCGATCCTGCTGTCCTACGCGATCTGGCGGCAAGATCCGGTCTTCATCATCGGCCAGCTTTTCGGCGTTGTCGTCTACTCGCGCAACATTGTCCTGATCGGCCGCGGTCGGCTTCGTGATGAAGGGCCCAAGCAATGACGCGGCTTCCGTCGCCGGTCATTCTGCTGATCTTCTCCTTGGTTGCGGTTCTGGGTGTCTGGCTGCGCCCGCTGACCCCGATTGACGAAACCCGCTATATCGCGGTCGCGTGGGAGATGTGGTTGAACGGCGATTACTTCGTGCCGACGAAGAATTTCGAGATCTACAGCCACAAGCCGCCGCTGTTGTTCTGGCTGATCAACCTGGTCTGGGCCGTCACCGGGGTCATGGAGTTTCCCGCCCGGCTGGTCGGGCCGGCACTTGGCGTTGCCACCATTGCCCTGACAGGCGTGCTTGCGCGGCGGCTCTGGCCCGAAGATGCGACTGCCGGGACGCGCGCGATGCTGATCCTTTCGGGCATGAGCCTGTTCGCGGTCTACGCGGGCCTGACGATGTTCGATGCCTTGCTCGCGGCCTGTGTCGTGGCGGCGATCATCGCGCTGATGACCGCTGCGCAGACGGGGTTGCTTCGCTGGTGGATCTCGTTGGGGGTGTGCGTCGGGCTCGGCGTGCTGGCCAAGGGGCCGGTGGTGCTGCTGCATGTCGTGCCGGCGGGATTGGCCATGTCGTTCTGGCTGCGCCACGCTTCGCGGCCGGTGGCTGTCTCGAACAAGCGGCTGGCGCTTGGTGGCGCGATCGCGCTCGCCGCGGCGCTCGCGGTCGTTGCGCTTTGGCTGGGGCCCGCGTTGCTGACAGGTGGCCCTGATTATCGTGAGGCCATTCTTTGGCGGCAGACGGCCGGCCGGGTGGTCAGTTCCTTCGCGCATGCGCGGCCATGGTGGTTCTTCCTTGCCTTGTTGCCGGTGCTTCTGTTCCCTTGGGTCTGGATGCCGGCACTGTGGCGTTCAGTGTGGCGGGACGACGGACGCGACCCCGGCTTGCGGCTGGGACTGGTCTGGGGCGCAAGTGCGCTGGTCCTGTTCAGTCTGATCAGCGGCAAACAGGCGCATTACCTGGTGCCGGAATTGCCGGCCGCGGCGCTGATCATCGCTCATCTGCTGCGTGGGCGCGCGGTGGTCGGTATTGCACCGGCGCTGCTTCCGGTCGTGGTGCTCGGCCTCGGTATGCTGGCGATTGCCATCGGTGCGGTGCCCGAGAGTGCGACGACCCGGATGCTTGAACCGCGCCTCGTCCTTGTGCCACTGGCGCTTGGGCTTGGCGCGATCGGCTGGCTTGCCTTGCGGCGGGGCGGGTTGGACGGCGGCGCCCTGCTGGGGCTTGGCAGTGTCCTGATCGTCAACCTCGTGATCGGCACGACGCAGGTGCGCCCGACCTACGACACCACCCCAATCGCGTCCCGCATCGCCCCCTTCCAGGAGGCTGGAATCGCGTATCCCGGCGACTATCACGCGGAGTTCAATTTTGCAGGTCGGCTGACGCAGCCGGTGGCCAACCCGGACAGTGCACAGGACATGGCAGAGTGGCAAAGCGCCCACCCGGCCGGACTCGTTGTCGCCAGAATGGACCGGGGGCCAGAGCGCTGGCCGCCGCATGAAACGATCCTGTTCAGGGGCCGCCCTTACGGCCTGTGGCACATGTCCGAGGCACCGGAAAACAGAGACTCACACAGAGACCCACAATGAAAAGCAACATCGACATAAGCGTGGTCGTCCCGGCACTGGATGAAGAAGCGGCGATCGGTCAACTGGTTGCCGAAATCGGGCAGGCGATGCAGGGCCACGACTTCGAGTTGATCGTGATCGACGACGGATCGCGCGATGCGACCGCCGACCGCTTGCGCGACCTTGCCGATCGGTTCGACTGGGTGCGCCCTGTTCACCACGCGGTATCGGTGGGACAGTCGGGCGCGATTCGGCACGGTGTCAGACTGGCGCGGGGGCCTGTGATCGTGACGCTTGATGGCGACGGCCAGAATCCGCCCGATCAGATTTCGGCCTTGCTGACACCGCTTCTTGAGGACGTCACGGGGACGCTCGGCCTCGTTCAGGGGGAACGCCGGAAACGCCGCGACAGCGCGGCCAAACGGGTGGGATCGCGCATTGCCAACACCATCCGCCAGGCGCTTCTGAAGGATGGGGTGCGCGATTCGGGCTGTGGGCTCAAGGCGTTCCGACGCGATGCCTATCAAGACCTGCCGTGGTTCGACCACATCCACCGCTTCATGCCGGCAATGATGCTGCGCGAGGGCTGGCAGGTTGCGACGGTTCCGGTCGCGCATCGCCCCCGCAACGGTGGCCGGTCGAAATACAACAACCTGCACCGCGCAATGGTCGGGGTGATCGACCTTCTTGGGGCGGTCTGGCTGATCCGCCGCGCCAGGGTGCTACCCCGGATCCAGCAGGACCGATAGCGCGAAACGCGCGTGCGGTGATTGCTGACGGCAACCTGAAGCCCGAAATGATGCATCGTCAGGACGAGGTCAGCCGAAGCTTCCAGTTTGTTTTCATCAAACAACTGGAGCCGCACCCATGCCGGAAAAATTGAACATTGCAGCCATTGCCGCCGCTCTCGTGGCGTTGGCCGGTCTGTCTGCCTGCGACGCCGACAGTGATCGCCGTGCCGATCAAGGGACTGTCGCGTACCGCGTGCAGGCTGACGCTGAATGCCATGACGATGACCATCACGAACGTGACGATGACGACGGCGATGATCGCTACGAACGCGATCACGACGACGCGTGCAGCCCGAGCCAGTCGCGGCCGGAATTGGCTGCGCAACAAGCCCAGGCAACGCCGCCCAATAACGGGCTCTTCGTCACGCCATGAGCCGGAACGCAAATGCCCCCACCACGCAAGAGCGGGCGGGGGCAAAGCGTTTCGTCAAGATTGCCGATGGTCACTTGTTATCCATCGTCTTGGTCTTGATCGTCATCATCGCCGACAACGATCATGTCATCCAGGCCCGTCGGCAAGGTTGCGATGTAGTTCATGACGTTGATTCGGTCCTGCACCGAAAAGGCGCGCATGTTGAGCATTGCCACGCCGGGATGGGCGTTTGAAATCTTGTTGAACACCTCGTCAGGAAGCGCTGCGGCTTCGGTGCCGACGAAATTGTGTTCGTCGCCTTGCCCCCAGTCGAGCGCGCGCCCGTCAAAGCCGTGGCAGGCCGCACACGTGGTCTGGAAGATCGCGCGTCCGCGATCCAGATCGCCCGATCCGACGATGACCTGACGCGTCTCGCGATCAATGAACGGGGTCATGTCCACCAGGCCCTCGCTCAGGAAGGTCGCAACGCGCAACATTTCCTCGTCGTTGATCATGTCGGTCGTGTAGGGATGGTTCTCGTCGCGCAGGATCGGCAAGATGCTTTCCGGGGGCTGGCCGCTGACGCCCATCACACCGATAATCCCCGTGTAATGACTGCCGCTGCTGTAGATCCCGTCCGCACCTTGGTAATCCCAGCCGTGGCATTCCTTGCACCGGTAGGTTCCGGGGCCACTCTGTTCCGCGCTTGCCGGGTAGGCCGGGTTGGTGCCTTCGGGCATGTCCCGGTCCAGCGCCTCCCACCAGTTGTCATAGATCCGACCACCGGCCGCAATCGTCCATTCGAGCGACTGCACCTGCGGCGCACCGTGGACGAAATACTGCTGGTTCGGCCCATGTTCCTGCGGGCGCGCGCTTTCCTGCGCATTCGCTCCCGCAGCCAGTGCAATTGTTGCGGACACGGCAAGTGCGGTTGCCCGCGTCAGCAGTGATGTGACTCTCATCTGTTCTTCCTCCCGATTTCGCTGATCGTCATCTGTGGTGGGTCGCTCAGGCAACGCCAAGGTGTGCTGCGAAAGCGCCGAACGCCGGTTCGGATGTTTGACCATCAGCTTCATGTCTTGCATCATGAGAGAGACTCGACAGGTTTGAGTCAAAAAGCAATGTTGGCCCGGGATGCGGAGATCAGGGCAAATATAACTTCCGTTTATTCAGATATACAATTTTAAGGCGTGTAAGACTTGAGAATGCAATCATACAGCACATTCGCATCATCCGGGCGGCTACAGAATGTTGAGCGCCTCCTGTTCTGGCTCAGCCTGATACAAGTGCTGTGCGCCATCGGCCTGGTCGTTGATCTGTTTTCAGAGTTTCCCGCCCTGGCAGAACGACTCACCCTGACCAAACGCGACTGGCTACATCTGCTTTCGGAAACCGCGTTGGTTGGGCTTGTGGTCGCAGGGCTTGCAATCACCCGTTACGCGATGACGAAACTGCACGTGGAGCGTGACGCGTTGCACGATCAGCTGGTGTCGCTGCGCGGCGAATTCGACCGCATCATCGAGGCGCGTTTCGCTGAATGGCGCCTGACAAAAGCCCAGCGGGATGTGGCATTGCTGAGCTTGCGGGGGCTGCGCCTGTCAGACATCGCTGCGGCGCGGAATTGCGCCGAAGGCACGGTAAAGGCGCATCTGAACGCGATCTTTCGCGCGGCGGGGGTGCGGACGCGCAACGAGCTGATCGGATTGATGATGGAGGACCTGCTTGATTTCGGGGCATCCGGTGTTCCGGTGCGCTCCGCGAAGTCAAATGCGCGCGCTATCGAATAATCGACAAGCTGACAGCAAGCTGAAGCAGAAAGTAACGGGGTGTCAGGCAATCCTCAGGCACATTCTCCAAACCGTGATCATCACATAACTGGAGAAGCTCCCATGAAAAAGACACTCGCCCTGCTGGCTCTGACGACCGCGCTGACCTTTCCCGCGCTCGTCTCTGCCACCCCTGTCACCTTCACCGTCAACCTGAACCGCTACGGCGGCGACGGTGCCTATCTTGCACTCTACGTGACAGATTCCAGCGGCGCCTATGCAGGAAGCCTGTGGATGGCGGGCACCCGTTCCAGGTATTATGAGCATCTCTCGGGCTGGTATCGCGCAACGCGCGGGAATCGTAGTCAGATCAACGGCATTACCGGGGCCAGTGTCGGCCAGGGTCGAAGCCTTGAAATCACGCTCGACCTTCAGGAGGCCCTGTTCGATGCCGGCTACACGCTGCATGTCGATGCCGCCGTCGAGGATAGGCGCGAAAGCCCGCGCGAAGTGTCTGTGCCGCTGACAAGCGCTGGAAACGGGCAGCCACAATCCGGGCGCACCTACATCAACACCGTCACCTACAGCTATTGAACGGAGCGCCGCGATGATCCGCATCTTTCACCGCTGGCCGGGCCTCCTGGCCGGGCTTGTCGTCCTTGTCGTCGGGTTCAGCGGCGCCGCGCTGTCGGTGTTTCCGGGCCTCGAATACATCACGTCGCCGCAGGCCACGCGCGACATGACGGTGGCCGAACTGGCGAGTCGGGTGCAGGCCGCCCATCCGGGGCTTGAACAGATCCGCCGGTCGCCCTCGGGGCAGATCACGGCCTACTGGTTCGAAAACGATATCCCGGGGGGTGGTGTCATCGACCCCGCTACCGGGCGGGACGTCGCAGCGGTGGATCCGAACCCGGTGCAGCGCTGGCTCAAGAACCTGCACCGGTCGTTCTTCCTTGACGATGCGGGTCGGCTGGCAGCGGCGATCACCGCCATTGCGATGCTGGTCCTCGCCGTGTCGGGCGCGCTGCTGGTTGCACGGCGGGTCGGAGGTTGGCGGCGCTGGTTCGCGCCGTTGAAAGGTGGGATGGCCGGACGGCTTCATGTTGAAATGGCGCGGGTTGCCGTCGTCGGCCTGACCCTGTCCACCGTCACCGCGCTATGGATGTCGGCCCAGACCCTCGACCTGTTCGAGGTTGTTCCCGCCGATGCCGGGATTGCCGATGCGGCGACCGATGCGCCGCTGATGCCGTTGTCGCAGATGCCGGTGCTGGCCGATATTCTGGTGCGTGACCTGCGCAGTCTGTCACCGCCGGATCCGTCCTGGCCTGGTGATACCCTGTCGCTGGAAACCGCGCGCGGCGTCGGGCTGGTCGATCCGACGACGGGCACGATGATCAACTGGGTCGACGCGGGCCTGCTTCAACGCGTGTCTGAAACCATTTACATGCTTCACACCGGCGAGGGCGCGGCGCTGCTTGGTCTCGTGCTGGGGCTTATGGCGCTTGCCTTGCCGGCGATGGCCGTGACCGGTGCATTGATCTGGCTGGCGGCCCGGCGCGGTCGGCCAAGGCTGCGCGGCACCGTTGGTGCGGCGCGCGCGCAGACGGTCATCCTCGTCGGCAGTGAAGGCGGCACCACATGGGGCTTTGCAACGACGCTGGCCAAGGCACTTATCGGGGCCGGGCAATCCGTCCACGTGGCCGCGATGTCCGGGTTCAACCCGGCGCGCTACGCGCAGGCGGAGCGGTTCATTGCCCTTGCCGCCACCTATGGCGACGGCGATGCACCATCCTCTGCCAAGGGGTTCCTCGACAAGCTCGCCACGATGCAGGATGCGCCGACCGCGCCGCTGGCGGTGCTCGGCTTTGGCGATCGCAGCTTCCCGGCGTTCTGCGGCTTTGCGCAAGCGGTCGTCGATGCCGCCGGAGCGCAGGGCTGGGCGCAGCTGATCCCGATGGACAGTGTCGATCGGCAATCGCCGCAGGACTTCGCCCGCTGGGGCCGGGATCTGGGTGCTGCCATGGGGATCGAGCTTGAACTGGTCCATGAAGCGGTGCGCCCGGTGGCGCATGCGCTGACCCTGGTTTCGCGCCGCGACTACGGGGCAGAAGTGCAGGCCCCGACCGCGATCCTGCGCTTTGCCCTGCCGCGCGCGCCGCTGTGGCAGCGGCTGACCGGGCGCGGTTTTGGCCGCTTTGCCGCTGGTGATCTGCTGGGAATCCTGCCCGAGGGGTCAAGCCTGCCGCGGTTCTACTCACTGGCCTCCGGGCGCCGCGACGGGTTCGTCGAGATCGTTGTCAGGAAACACCCCGGCGGGCTGTGCTCCGGGCAACTGACCGCGCTCGAACCGGGCGATACGGTGCCCGCCTTCCTGCGCCGCAATGCCGAATTCAAGCCAGGCAAGGGCCGCGCACCGATTATCCTGATCGGCGCGGGTACGGGGGTGGGTCCGCTTGCGGGGTTCATCCGCGCCAACGCCCGTCATCGTCCGATGCATCTGTTCTTTGGCCTGCGTCACGCCAACAGCGACTTCCTGTACCAAACGGAACTGACGGACTGGCAGGCGAATGGCCAGCTTGATCATCTGTTTACCGCGACGTCCCGGTCCGAAAAGCCGCATTACGTTCAGGATGCCCTGCGGGTCGATGCGTCGCAGGTCATCCACGCGGTCCGGAACGGGGCGCGCATCATGGTTTGTGGCGGGCGCGACATGGCGACGGGCGTCAGGCAGGCGCTTGATGACATCCTTGCCAAGACGGAATGGACCCCGGCGATGCTGAAAGCGGAGGGACGATATGTCGAGGATGTCTACTGACCTTTCGCGTCACGCGCTGAACGGGGAGACCATGGGAACACGCTGGTCGGCGCTGTTCTTCGCTTCGCCCGGCTTCGACGTGGTGCCGGTGCAGGCCGCGCTGCAACAGGCGGTGGCCGAGGTGGACGCGCAAATGTCCACCTGGAAGCCAGACAGCGACCTGATGCGCCTCAATGCGGCGCCGGTGGGAAAATGGGTCGCTGTTCCGGCGCAACTGGCGCATGTGTTGCGGCTTGGGCTGGCGATCGGAGAGATCAGCGGGGGCGCCTTCGATATCGGCATGGGCGACGCCGTCAGGGCGTGGGGGTTCGGCGCCGATGCCGCCGATGAGAAGGCCATCGTCGCGGCGATGAAACCCCGGCGCAGCGCGGCGCATGAGGGCCTGGAGACCAACGGTCAGAGCGTGTGCAAACACGCGCCGCTGTCGCTGGATCTGAACGGGATCGCCAAGGGCCATGGCGTGGACAGGCTGGCGGAGGTGCTGCTGGACTTTGGCATCACCGATGCGCTTGTCGGGATCGACGGCGAGATGCGCGCCCTCGGCCTGCGACCGGATGGCAGCGGCTGGACCATCGCAATAGAAGACCCGGACCCGGACCGGCGCAGCCCCCGGTCTATCGTGAAATTGCAAGATGCGGCCGTTGCCACCTCTGGCGATTATCGTCACTGGGTCGACGTTCAGGGACATCGCCTGTCACACACCATGAACCCGGCCCGGCGCGCACCGCTGGTCCGCGCACCTGCGTCCGTCACGGTGGTGGCGCGCACTTGCGCCGAGGCGGACGCCTGGGCCACGGCCTTGATGGTGCTGGGGCCGGAAAAAGGCGGCGCTTTGGCGCGCGAACGCGGCCTCAGTGCGTTGCTGCTCATGCGGGACGCCGACGGGCCGATCAAGCCGGTGGGATTCGGTCCCCTGTTCGATCCTGACAAGACGCCCACAGGATGCTGACGGTCGGACCGGGCGCCGGTCGTCCGCGCCCGGCAGCGGCGTGCGGGCTTATGTCCAGCGGGTCAGGCGCGCGGTGAGCCTGTCGATCCGGGTGCGTAGCTCGTCCCGGATCGGGCCGGAGCGTGGGAGGTCGCGCAGCGTTGTGAACCAGTGGTCGGGCGGATTCCTGCCGCGCCGGGCATTATCCCACGTTAGACCACGCAGAACCGCCTCTGCCGCTGGCGGCAGGCGGTCAGGGATTTCATAGCTGTTCAGCACCGCCCAGACCCCGGTCCACAGACGGCCGACAGACCACGGGTTGTAGCCGCCGCCGCCCGTGACGAAAAGGCGGGGACAGCCGAGCGCCTTGATCGCCGTGACCGCGTCCCAATGGGCATTGTTGGACAGGGCGAGGCGCGACAGCGGGTCTTCTTCCACCGCATCGGCGCCGCATTGCACGACGATGGCATCGGGGCGAAAGCCGTGCAGCGCGGGCAGGATCAGGCGATCGCGGACAAGCGCCATTTCGCTGTCGTTGAAATCGCGCGGCACCGGCAGGTTGAAGCAGTTGCCGCCGCCGTCGTCGGAAATCGCGCCGGTGAACGGCCAACGGCGATCCTCGTGCACCGAGATCAGCAGCGTCTCGGCGTCGCCGGCGAAGGCGTGTTCAACCCCGTCGCAATGATGCGCGTCGATATCGACATAGGCGACCCGCCGAGCCCCGGCCCGGCGTAGCGACAGGATCGCCAGCACCGGGTCATTGAGGTAGCAAAACCCCCCGGCCCGGTCGGGAAAGGCATGGTGGGTGCCGCCCGCCGGGTGGTGGACGATGCCGCCATGGGCCAGAATCTCCCCCGCCAACAGGGCGGCACCGGCGGCGGTGGCGGGGCGGCGATACATCTCGGGAAAGACGGGGTTCGACAGGGTTCCGATACCATGGCGGTCGCGTGACGCGTCGCTGACCTGCTGACGCGCTTCAGCGTCTTGCAGCGCGGCAAGGTAGCGCGGCGTATGCCACAGGGTCAGCGCGGCAGGCTTGGCGCGCGGGCTGGTGCGGTATTGCGCAGGCGGCAGCCAGCCAAGCGCGCGGGCAAGGTCCATCACGGTGGAGACGCGCGGCACCCGCAGCGGGTGGTGCGCCCCGTAGGAAGACCCGCGATAGATCTCGGAGCCGAAAAACAGCGGCGGCGGGGTAATGTCGACTCGGGCGTCGGGCATCCGGACCTCATGCAGGAGCGTATCAGGCAAAAATCGACCGCGCGGCCCGAAAATCAACCTGAAATCGACCTGAGGAAAATTGTTCTTCCGTTCACTTTTCCCTATGATGGAACAAGAGCAGCAGAAACGATCACAGGCAGACCCGCAAATCATGGGCAGCACGACGACATATCAGGCGCCGATGCGGCTGGAGGGCATCCCGAAGCGGGAAAGCCGGTCGCAATTTGCTGCGTTGCCGTTTCGCCGCAGGAAATCCGGCACCGAGGTGTTGATACTGACCAGCCTTGATACCGGCCGTTGGATCATTCCCAAGGGCTGGCCGATGCACGACCTGACACCCGCCGCCGCCGCCGCGCGCGAAGCATGGGAAGAGGCGGGCGCGGTCGGCGTGGTGAGCGAGCATTGCGCCGGGTTCTATTCCTACAAAAAGGCGATGCCGGATGGCAGCAGCATTCCCTGCATCGTCGCGGTGTTCCCTCTTGAGGTGCGAAAGCTTGAAAGCGAATTTCCCGAAGCCGGGCAACGCAAGCTGAAATGGATGGCCCCGCGCAAGGCAGCGGCGCGCGTGAAGGAACCGGATCTGCAAAAGATCATCCGCAATTTCGACCCGCGCCTATACGTCTGACGCGGGCTTGTGGCGGCATTGGGCTTGATTCCGCGCTTGCGCGGCTTACTATTCAGCGACCATGATCCGATACACCCTGAAATGCGCCGAAGGGCACGAATTCGACAGCTGGTTTCAATCCGCCGACGCGTTCGAGGCGCTTGAAACCAGGGGGTTGGTGTCCTGTGCCGTCTGTGGCGGGTCGGGTGTGTCCAAGGCGATGATGGCGCCGGGCGTGGCCAAGCGGGGAGAGGCCACCATCGCACCGCCGACCCCGTCACACGCGCTCGAAAAACCGTCGCTGACCACCCCTGCCACCCCGATGGAGGTGGCACTGGCCAAGCTGCGGGCCCATATCGAGGCGCATTCCACCTATGTCGGCGGTAATTTCGCGCGCGAGGCGCGGGCGATCCACCTTGGCGAGGCGCCGGAACGCATGATTCACGGCGAGGCGATGCCCGAAGAGGCCAAGGCCCTGATAGAAGACGGCGTGCCGATCGCACCCCTGCCCATCATCCCCAAGGACCGGAGCACCTGAGCCATGCGCGTCGTCGTGACCGGGTCGGGCCGCGGGATCGGATTGGAACTGGTCAAACGGTTGCATGCGCGCGGCGACAGCGTGCTGGGCACGATGCGCGCGCCGGGCGAGGGTCCGGGACCGGGGCAATGGGATGTGCTTGACGTGACGGATGCGGCATCGGTCGCGGCGCTTTCGTCGGCACACCCCGAACCGCTGGACCTGTTGGTCTGCAACGCCGGGGTCTATCTTGACAAGCTCAATGACCTCGATACCGGGTTCCCGCCCGAGATGTGGGCGCACAGCTTTGCGGTGAACGTGACCGGTGTATTCCTTTGCGTGCAGGCCTTCCTGCCGCAATTACGCGCCGCACCCGCAAGCAAGATCGCCATCATCGGCAGCCAGATGGGCAGCGACACGCGCGCGCCCGGTGGGTCGTTCATTTATCGCGCTTCGAAGGCGGCGGCGCTTAACCTTGGGCGCAACCTGGCGGCAGAGCTGAGGCCCGAGGGCATCGCCGTGGGCATCTATCACCCCGGCTGGGTGCAGACCGATATGGGTGGCACGGCGGCCGATCTGACGGTCGCGGACTCCGCCACCGGCCTGATTCAGCGCTTCGACGATCTGACGCTTGAGGCGACCGGCCGGTTCCTGTGCTGGGACGGGCGCGACCACCCTTACTGAGCGGCGATTTTCCCCAGGTTGTCGGCCTCGACGAAGGCGCGCAGCTCTTCGTCTTCCAGCTGCATTTCGATGGTGCGCAGCGCGCTGTCAAGAGTCGCGCGTTGCAGCGCCGCAAGGTCGCCATCCTGCAAAAGCGCGTCTATCCCCGCTTGCAGGGTGTCGTCGTGGATCGAGCTGTCGTCGCAGGAATTGAGATCGAACTTGTCCCAGTAGCCAAGGTCGATCCGGCCCTTGTCCTTGGAATTGGCGGTGCCGCGCAGCCGTTTGAGCAGGAACTCCTCGCGGCTCTTGATCGCGTAATGGTTCATCTGCGCGAAATCATAAGCCACGATATCCTTGTTCGACCGCCAGCCGCCGCGCATGTATTTCTCGCCCATCAGGTGGCCACGGGCATTCACCCAATGCACCTGGTCGGGCAGGATTTCGCGCTTTTTCTCGAACCTCGGGCGATGCACCCCGAAATAGTCGAAACTGGCCGGGCGGAACAGCGTCTTGAAGCCCCAGACAAGCCCGTTTTCCGGCTCGTCCACCCGGCAAGCGCGGGTAAAGCGATGCGTGACCGGGGCAGCGTGCATGTGCTTGTGTCCCGACGAACCGAACAGGCGCCAGTTGATCGAGATCGCCTCCGATTCCGCGGGGCAGGCATCGAGCAGCGCATCGAGTGTGCCGTCGCCGACATGGATGTTGAGGAACTCATCGGCATCGGCGATCAGCACCCATGACGCGTTGCGCACGATATCCATCTGGTTGGCGCGGCTATAGGCGCGGCGCTGCGGGTCCATGCGTGGCCCGAGCGGGTTGTCGAAGTGATGCACGATCCCCATCGCATCCAGCCGGTTCAGCAGCAGGTTGGTGCCATCGGTGCAATCGTTGGAAAAGAGCACGAAATCGTCAAAGCCAAGGTTGCGGTAATGGGCGATCCATTCCAGCAGGTAGGGCCCTTCGTTCTTCATCGTCGAGACGACAACCTTGCGCCCGTCACCGGGAAAGGGCGGCGTCAGCTTGGGCCGGATCGCGGTCTTGTCGTGCAGAGGGTTCACCGGCTCGCCGTCCTCGTTGATGGTCTGCCCCGTCTGGCGCGCCTTCTGGATCAGCGATAACAGCCGTTCGCGTGTTTCGGGGGTCAATTCCGGCACCTCCCCGGTCTTGTCCTGCTTGCGCGGTTTTTCCTCGCTGCCGTCCAACTGGACGCCGGTCAGTTCGGCCAGTTCCTCGGCGTCCTGCGCGTCCTGTCGTTTTTCCGCGTTGCGGATGCCGGTGGAGCGCGCGATCATCTTGGCGATGGTCTTGTTGGGCACGCCATCGGCCTGCATCTTGCGCACCAGTTCCTGCGTGTCCTTGGGCAGGTGCTGGGTGAACAGCACCTCGTCAAGCTGGTCGATGCGCACCGCGCCGGCCTCTTGCAGGTCGGCGATCCACTGGTCGTATTCGCCGGTGTGGCGCAGCTTGTCGACATTGGCTCGGTGGTAGTCGAGCGCCTCGTCCTGTAGCGCCGCCAACCGGTCGTCTTCCAGCAATTTCGCCATCAGCGCCTTGACACGTGGCGCGTGGCGGCCGGCGCTGACATCGGGTTCCTGTTCGTTGCGGTCGAAGATCGAGAAATAGGAGGCGTTGTACTTGTCCTCCTTGTTGTTGACGTTGCCGCGCACCCGGCGCAGCAGGTAGGCCTCGTAGCTTTTTACCGCGTAGTGGTTCATTTCCACGAGGTCATAGGACAAGGTCGGCCCGGTCGATCGCCAGCCGCTGCGCTTGAAGCTGTCGGTCATCGGCTTGCCGCCGCCATTGACCCATTTCCGCGCCAGCAAGTTGTCGATCTGTCCCTCCGTGGACTTGTGCTTGATCGAGGGGCGGTGGATACCGAATTTCATATCCTTGAACGGGCGGAACATGGTCTTGACGCCCCAGCCCTTGCGGAACTTGTCCGGGGCGCCGCGGGTGTAGCTTTCGGTGACAAGGCCGGGACGCCAGTCCACGATGTCGTTCGACCCGTAAAAACGCCATGTGATCGCGATGCCCTCGCTGTCATCGGGGATCGCATCGACAAGCTCCTGCACGGTGCCGCCGCCGACCTTGATGTTGACGAATTCGTCGGCATCCATTGTCAGGATCCAGTCGCTATCGACAACCTCCGCATTCTTGCCGGCCAGCCACAGCGCATGCGGCTGCGGTTTCTTTTGCCTGGGCACCTCGTTGCGGAAATGCTTGCAATAGCCCATCTCCTGCAACCGGATCAGCATTTCGTCGGTGCCGTCCTGACAGTTGTTGGTGTAGACGCAGATGTTATCGAACCCCAGAAGGTGATGGTAGGCCACCCATTCCAGCAGGCAGTGACCCTCATCCTTCATCATCGACAGGATCGTATACCTGTGCTTCGGCATGTCATGCCCCTTTCGGGCACCCGTGCCCGTTGCTGCCCATCCTCATGCCGGGTCTTTCCTGCCCGGTCATTCCTCTTGGACGCAGTAAACCGGAAACGCGGCGAAAATGCGAGGGGAAGGTGTGAGGATACTGAAAATGCAAGTGATCCGGCGGGCGGCAAGCGTGCGATTCAACCGTCCCTCAAGAACAGATCAGTTTAATTTCTATTTTCATGTGCGTAAACGCGCAGATGCGTAGGCCGTTTTCAGCGTTTCAGGCCGGCCGGGGCGGGCCTATCTGCTGTCTCACACGGCGGGACACGACGCCCCGCCAGACAGTATCAAACCCGCTTCACAGCGAAAGGAAGAACCATGAAAACCCTCGCACTGACCACCGCCATCGTCGCAGCCCTGTCCGCACCGGCGGCTTTCGCATCCGGCAGCCTGGCACAATCCATGGGTGTCACACCCGGCGAATACACCACGGCCCAGCTGATCAACCTGCGCAACGCGATGGAAGAAAACGATGTTGCCCGTGTCAACTTCATCCTGAACGGGCACAGCAACCCGGTCGATGCAGCGACCATCTACAACACCCGGCTTGAGCAGGCGGTTGCAGACGACGACTACGCAACGCTGAACTACCTGCGGCGCGCGGGCGCCGAAGTGGTTTCGACCCAAAGCTACGGTCAAAACGCACGGGCACAGGAAATCTTCGCGCGCATCGACGCCGAATGATCAATGGTTCGGGGCGGGTCGCATCGCGGCCGCCCCGGATCGGTTTGCCGCTTTCTGATCTCGCCCTCCCTGTCGGATCACCCGGATAGCGGCAACTCAGCCGGCCCCACGCTTCGGCGTCGGGGTCGGTTGTGTTTCGCAAAAGCCCTACCCGGACGACAGGGCGGCCTGTGCGACCGCCTCCAAACGCGGCACGACATCGTTTGCGGACATTCCGCAGCGCAAAGTGTCATCGTAAAGCATCCGCAGAAGCAATTCATCGTGACGTGTCAGAACCCCGAATTCCTCGTCATCGTTGAAGATCGAGGGCCGCGCCTCGGGACTGTCATTGGTCAGGCCCATGCCTTGCGCCAATTCCTCCTCCATACAGGATTGACGCATGCGCGGCGGGTGTTCGGCCCGAACGATGGCGATGGCCTGCCGAAAGCCGTTCTCGGGGGTGTTATGGGGGATTGCCAGGACGAGGCAGAAAGTATCGGGCCGCATGCTCAAGACCGCGCTTTGTGCCGCGCGGCTTAGCCCCGGCGCGATACGCAGAAGGGTATTGCGCACATTGGCGCGTTCCTGTTCGTTCAGAACCAGAACGTGAAAATTGGCATTGGCAGTCACCATGCGGATCGGGTGCCCGGTGGCGCGGTGCAACCGCTGCGCGACGCCCTGCACCGCAGCCAGATCCCTGCGTTGCTGCGCGCCACTGACCGAAGCGCCGAAGTGAACGCCGAGGCGCACGGGGTCTTCCCAACGACGCAGGGGGCTGTAGCCGCTGGACGCCGCGCCGCCGGTCGGCGAATATTCGGTGCGCATGGCGATCGACATGAAATTGCGCGCCAGCGTCGGTGTATCCAGCCCGCGCACCTGCCGATCCTGTCGCAGGTTTCCCTGCGAGACCAGTCGCGCCTCCATCTGTTGGTAATACCGTGTCAGGTCACCCGTCTGCTGCGCAGTGCCTGGTGCAGCTGACAAGCTTGCTGCCAAGGCGACCGCCAAGCAGCAGACCATGCGAACAAGCCCGCCCGCACGGAGCGTGATCCGGGGTGTGATCCGGGGCAGGGACATCGGCATCTCCGATAAACTGTAAACGTTTTGCGACATAAAATATCGCGCGGTCGTGCGACTACTGTTCAAATCACTCACGGCCCTGTCAATCGACAGCGGGAAATTGTGAACGCGCCCCGCCTGCCCGACGGCAACGACCAACCTTCGGGATTGACCAGTAACTATCTGACGTTGAGGAAAGAACTGCCCAAAAACCGCCACGGGCAAGGGGTGATCACGATTTTACCGACCCAGCGGGCCGGCGCCTTTCGCCGCGAGGCGTCGCGCCTAAAGCGGGGTCGTGACGCCGGCGCTTTGCAACTGGTGCAGCCGGGCATAGGCCCCATTGCGGGCAATCAGCGCGTCATGCGTGCCCTGTTCGATCACCCGGCCCTTGTCCATCACCACGATCAGATCGGCGTCGCGGATGGTTGACAGGCGATGCGCGATCACCAGTGTGGTGCGCCCTCGCGAGAGCCGTGCAAGCGCCTCGCCGACCAATTGTTCCGACCGCGCATCAAGCGCCGAGGTCGGTTCATCGAGCAACAGGACGGGCACATCTCGCAGCATCGCGCGGGCGATTGTTACCCGCTGACGCTGCCCCCCCGAGAGGGATGCGCCGCGCGGCCCGACCCGCGTTTCGAGGCCGAGGGGAAATTCATCGGTGAAATCGAGCACAGAGGCCGCCGCTGCCGCCGCGCGCACCTCCTGCGGGGTCGCATCGAGCCGCCCGAGGCGGATATTCTCGGCGATCGTTTCGTCGAACAGCGCGGAGTCCTGCCCAACCAGTGCAATACTGTCTCGCAGCGCATCGAGATCCGCCTCGGTCGTCGCCACGCCGCCCAGCGTGATCCGCCCGGCGGACGGGTCGACCAGCCGCGACATAAGAGAAAAAACCGTGCTCTTGCCCGCACCGGAGGGGCCGACAAGCGCTGTGGTGCGGCCTTCGGCAGCGGTAAAGCACAGCTGGTGCAGAACCGGGCTGTCACCATAGGAAAAATCGACGTTGTCAAAGACGATATCGCCCCGCGAAACCGGCTTCGGTTGCGCGGGCGTCAGGATCGTGGGCCGGGCTTGCAGCACGTCGTAAAGCCGTTCAAGCGAGGCCATCGCCGCCTGAATCTGGCCACTCACGGCGGACAGCCGCCGCATCGGATCAAAGACCAGTGCCAGCGCGGTGAAAAACGACATGAATTCCCCCACCGTCTTGTCGCCCTCCATGATTTGCTGACCGCCATAGACCAGCACCGCAAGGAATCCGATCGCGGCGATCACGTCGATGATCGCAGGGTTCGCGGCCTTGCCCCGCTCCGCACGAAGCTGCGCGGCCAGAAACCCGTTCACCTCGGTGTCGAAGCGGTGTGCCTCGTGCTGTTCCAGCCGGTTGACCTTGATCGAGACCATGCCGTGAAAGACCTCGTCCAGCTGCGTGGACAGCCGCGCGGCAGCTTCTCGCGCGGCACGGGTGGTGGTGCGGATCAGCTTTTGCAGGATGGTCAGCGGCAGGATCAGGATCGGCACGCCTGCCATGGCCAAAAGCGCCCAGAGCCAGTCCGACCAGATCATCACCGACAGCAGCGAGATCACAGAAACCGTGTCGCGCCCGAGTGTCATCAACGTGGAACTTGCCGCGCCCTGAAGGGCCAGCGTGTCGCCGCGCACCCGTTCGATCAGCGATCCGGGCGCGTTGTCCTGGAAATAGCGCGCATCGAGGCCCAAAAGGTGGGACAACAAGCGCGATTGCAGCCCGGTGGTCACGCGCAGTCCGACGGTCACGATCAGCAGCCGCTGGCCAAAGCCCGACAGCGCGCGCAGGATGAACACGCCTGAGATCGCCAATGCCACCCAAGTGACTGCGCTGGCGTCGCCGGAGGCGAAAACCTCGTCGAAAAGCGGTTGGATCAGGTAGGAAATCGCGCCAAGCGTGCTGCCCTCGATCACCATGAGCACGAAGGCCACGATCAGCAGCGGCCAGAATTGCACGACGTGATCGCGCCACAGGCGCACAAGGAGGTTTCTGTACGGGTCACTCACGACGCAGCATCCAATCCAGTAACCGGTTGCCGTGGCGGGTATTCCGGAAGACGCGGGTCAGCGCCTCGGCGTCATAGGCCGTGTTCACCCAATCGCGAAAGGCGATGCCGGTGTCGGCGTGCGCCTTGGCATAGGCGGCGATGAAGGCATCAAGGATCCCCGTGCGAGAGGTGCGGAAATGGGCGTGCTTCCATGAAAACTGCGCTGCCGCCTCGCCGGGGTCATGGCCATTGGCCAGCAGGTAGAGCGCCGAGGCCAGCCCGGCCCTGTCGGCACCGGATTTGCAATGCATGAGCATCGGTTTTTGCGCATCATCCATCAGGGCAAGCGCGGCAAGGATTTCCGCGCGTGTCGGCGCGCGGTTGGAATAAAGGCGGCCATTGACCAGCGTTATGCCGTGGGCGGCGCAGGCTTCCGCCTCCAGCAGGTAGCTGCCCCACTGGTTGCGGCCGCGGAAATTAACGATCGTGCGGATACCCATCGCGGCCAGATCGGCCACTTGTTCGGGCGATGGCTGATTGGAGCGCCAGATCCCCGGCGCGATTTCGTGGCGGTTGGTCCAGAGCCGGCGCAGCAGTCCGTGGTCGAGGATATCCATATCGTAGCGCGCCGCCTTGCGCGCGCCCGGCGCGTCAAGATCCGCCGTCCACCCCGCGCGCCAGTCAGACAGCGCCGCCCGCCGTCGGGCGCGGCGATTGCTGAGCGCGGTTTTCAGGGCGGTCATCAAGGGGCGGACCTGCGTGGTGGACATAAGACCGGTTGCATACGATCTGGGACGTGGTTTCACAAGCGGATCAAGGCAGGATCAATATCCAGACGGACGCGGTCAGCACCGTCAGCGCGGTGCCGATCAGCACGGAGGAGGCCGCGACCCGCTGCGCTGCGCCATACATGTTGGCGAAGAGGTAGGCATTGACCCCCGGCGCCATCGCCGCGGTCAGCACCGCGCCGCGCGCCTGGTCGGCGGGCAAGCCAATGATCCCCTGGCCAAGCCCGTAGGTGATCGCGGGATGCACCAGCAGCGACAGGCCGCAAACGAACGCGATCACCTTCACATCGCCCTCTCGTCGGTAGCGGTAGAGCACCCCGCCCAGCCCGAACAGCGCTGCGGGCAGCGCCGCCCGGATCATCAGGTCAATCGCCTCGGTCACCACTGCCGGCAGGGTGAGGTTGCCGAGATTGGCGGCGAAGCCCAGAAGGACGCCGATCATCAACGCGTTCGAGAACACCGCTTTGGCCACCGTGCCCAGAAGGCGCAGCAGTGTCCGACCGTGCGCGGTGGCGACCTCCATCGTGGTGATGCCCAGGATGTAGCAAAACGCGGCGTGGATCGCGACAATCGCGTAGTTTGTCACCAGCGCCTCCGGACCATAGGCGCGTTCGGTGATCGGCAGGCCGAGCAGAACGGTATTGGCGAACATCGCCACGAAGCCGATAGCGATGCTGTCGGGCAGGCTGCGCCCGAAGATCAGGCGCGCGCCAAGGATGCCAAGCGTGAAGACCGACGCCGATCCGCCATAATAGGACAGCAGCAAGCGCCAGTCGAAGCTTCGCCCCAGATCGAGTCCCGAGATCGCGGAAAACAACAGGCAGGGAATGGCGAATTTCTGGGTGAAGATCATCAGCCCATCGACGCCGCTATCGGTAAACAGCCCGCGCCAAACGGCAAGATAGCCGGCCCCCAACACGATGAAGACCGGTAGAACGACGTCGAGAAGGGCGGTCATTCAGACCTCTTGCCGGATCACCAGTCCGTCATGCGCGGGGGTGATGTGGTCAGGCGTTTCCGCCGCGACCGTGCGATAATCGAGATCGACATGCATGTTGGTCAGCACCGCGCGGCGCGGCGCGGCGCGGGCGATCCAGTCCAGCGTCTTGTCCAGATGCGCGTGCGAAGGGTGTGGCGTGCGGCGCAGCGCATCGACGATCCAGCACTCCAGCCCTTGCAGCGCGGGCCACGCGGCCTCCGGTATCTCCGACACGTCGGGCAGGTAGGCGACATCGCCGGTGCGGAAGCCGAGGCTGGGAATATTGCCGTGGCGCACCTCGAACGGGGTCAGGCGGATGCGGCCGCCGGGGCCGTCGACCTCCACGTCGCCGGTTATCGCGCACAGGTTCAGGATCGGCGGATAGGCCGAGCCTTCGGGTTGTACGAACGCATAACCAAAGCGCGACAGAAGGTCGTTCTGCGTGGCACCGTCGGCATAGACGTCGAGCCGCGCGCGCATGTTGAAGACGATCATCCGCAGATCGTCGAGGCCATGGGTGTGATCGGCATGGGAATGGGTGAAGACGACGCCATGCAATTCGCCCACGCCCGCATCGAGCAATTGCGACCGCAGGTCTGGCGACGTGTCGATCAAAACCCGCGTGATGCCGGCGTCGGTTTCGCGCTCGATCAGCAGCGAACAGCGGCGGCGGCGGTTCTTCGGTTCTTTCGGGTCACAATCGCCCCAGTGATTGCCAAGCCGGGGCACCCCGCCGGACGACCCGCAGCCGAGGATGGTAAAGCGCAATTCGGGCATCAGGCGGCTTGCCTCCAGTCCTTCGCCTTCCTGAACAGGCGGTCGAAGTTTTTCGTGGTCTGCGCGAAGAACTCTGCCTCGCTCAGTCCAAAGGTTTCAGCGCCCCGGCGGGCGGTGAGAAGGGTGAAGGCGGGCTCATTGCGGCGACCGCGATAGGGCGGCGGCGCAAGATAGGGCGCGTCGGTTTCCACAAGAATCCGGTCAAGCGGCGCGGCGGCGAAAATATCGCGCAACCCGGACGACCGGGGAAAGGCGGTGATCCCCGACATCGACAGGTAGAACCCGAGGTCGAGCGCCGCCTCGGCAAGCGCGCGCGACGAGGAAAAACAATGCATGACGCAGGTAAACGCACCTTTCGCATGTTCCTCGGTCAGGATGCGGGCCATGTCGTCATCGGCGGCCCGTGAATGGATGATCAGCGGCAACCCGGTCTGGCGCGCGGCCTCGATATGGATGCGCAGACTGTCCTGCTGCACCCCGGCAGAGTCGGCGGTGTAGTGGTAATCCAGCCCGCTTTCGCCGATCCCGACGAACTTGGGATGCTCGGCCAGCGCCACCAGTTCCTCGACCGTTGCCATGGGATCCTCGGCCACGCTCATCGGATGGGTGCCGGCGGCCCAGAACACCGGGTCGTGCGCCGCGGCGATGGCGCGCACCTGCGCCGCGTTGCGCAGCCTGGTGGCGATCGTCACCATCCGTTTCACGCCCTGATCCACGGCGCGCGCGATCACCTCGGGCAGGTCATCGGCGAAATCGGGAAAATCGAGGTGACAGTGGCTGTCGACGATATCCGGCAGGTCGGGCATATGGAGAATCCTTTGCGCCGTCTCGGGATGGGTCAGAGGGGCAGACGCTCGGCTGTGGTACCGATGCGAAGACACATATCGAGCAGAAGCGCCGCAGGGTCAAGGTTGACCGATTTGCCCCGCCGGGCGCGCGATGTCAGGTCGGCCGACAGGTCTGCCCAGGCCCGCCCGGCACGCATGTCGGGGGCGAGCCGGGTCAAGAGGTCGGCTTCACCGGGCAGGATCTCGACGGGGGCCCGCCCGGTTGCCCCGGTGCGGGCGAGACGGGACAACAGCCGGTCGATCAGGTCGAGCGCGAGGTCGAACCGCGCCTCCGCCCCTTTCGCGCCGCCTTGGTCGGCCAGCCTTACCACGCGGGCACGGTCCATGTGCGGCAGAGTCGCGAAAAGCGCCATGATCTCGGCGTAAAGGGTCAGTCCTTCCTGCTGGATCATTGCCACCGCCTCGCCTACCGATCCGGCGGCCAGTTCGGCAAGCGCTGCGCCGTCATCCGCCTCGATCCCGGCCTGTTGCAACGCCCCCGTCATGGCGTCGTGTGACACCGCGCCAAGCGGCAGCGTGCGGCAGCGCGACCGGATCGTTGGCAAGAGGCGCGAGGGTTGGTGCGAGACAAGCAACAGGACCGCGTTTTTCGGTGGCTCCTCCAGCATTTTCAAAAGCGCGTTCGCGGCGTTCTGGTTCATCTCCTCGGCGGCATCGACGATGACGACGCGGCGACCATTACCGCCTGCGGACAGCCCGAAGAAATCCTTCATCCGGCGCACCTCATCGACCGTGATCACGGTCTTGAGGCGCTTTTTCTCACGATCCCATGCGCGACGCAGCAGAAAGAGGCCCGGTTCCGACAGGGCATGGATGCGGTGCGCCACCGGGTGGTCGGGCGCGATATCGAGCGTCTCGGGCGGCGGCGCGGCAAACAGCGCGTCGGCCTGGTCCATCGGGGTGGCCAGCAGGAAGCGCGCGACGCGCCAGGCCAGCGTCGCCTTGCCAATGCCCTTGGGCCCGGTGATCAGCCATGCGTGGTGCATGCGCCCCGAATGGAACGCCTCCAGAAAGGCGGTTTCCGCCGTGTCGTGGCCGAACAGCGACAGCGTTTCGCGCGGATGCGGCGCGCCCTCGGCGCGGTCGGGTTCGGGCAGGTCCTCGGCTTCGCCCACGACCCTCATCTCAGCGCCTTGCTGACGATCGCCAGAACATCCGCCGCGACCGCCTCCTCCGGGCGACCCGCGTCGATCAGCTGGCAGCGCCCCGGATATTGCGCCGCAAGCGCGCGGAAGCCGTCGCGCAGGGTCATTTGGAACGGCAGGCCAAATTCCTCGAACCGGTCCTCGCCGGAATTGCGCGCCAGACCGCGCGACAGGGCCGCGTCCGGATCCATGTCGAGGATCAGGGTCAGGTCGGGCTCAACCCCGATGGCCAACGTATGGATGCCGTCGACCAGCCCGCGCAGGTCGCCGCGTGTCGCACCCTGATAGACGCGGGTGGAATCGGCGAAACGGTCGGTCACCACGACCTTGCCGGCCTTCAGTGCAGGCCGGATCGTACGTTCAAGGTGATCGCGCCGCGCAGCGGTAAACAGCAGGATTTCGGTTTCCGCCGACCAGCGATCCGGGTCGCCTTCGACCAGAAGGCGGCGGATCTTCTCGGCCCCCGGCGCACCGCCGGGCTCGCGCGTCAGCAGCGTGTCGCGGCCCGTTTTCCGCAGCGCCTCCGCCAATAGCCGGGCCTGCGTGCTCTTGCCCGATCCGTCGATTCCTTCCAACGAGATGAACATCAGCCCGCCAGTGGATCGTCGCCGCCGAACACCTGCCGCATGACCTGTTCGAACGCGGCGCGCAGGCGCGGCATCAGCCCGGCGGTGCCGACATCGGTGCTTGCCAGCAACGGCACCCGGCGGTCTTCGAATCCCTCGACACGGATAACCAGTTCGCCCAACGTCTGTCCTTCCGCTATGGGCGCCTCGATTGGGCCGATATAGATGACCTCAGCCTCGATAGTGCTGTCAAGCAGGGCTGGCAGCAGCATCGTGACGCCTTCCGCGGTCTCCATGCCGACGGTCGTGGCATCGCCAAGGAAGACCTCGGCCTCCGCCACTTGGGTGCCTTGGGCGACCACCTCGCGTTCGGCGAACTGGCGGAAGGCCCAGTTTGCGATACGCTCGGATTCACGCGCCCGCGCCTCGGCGCTGTCGAGACCGGATATCACGAAGGTGACGCGCCGGTCGCCCTGCATGGCGGATCCGACAAGGCCATAGCCAGCCTCCTCGGTATGGCCGGTCTTGAGTCCATCGGCGCCGATCCCCAGCCCCAGAAGCGGGTTGCGGTTGAAGCGGTTGGCCGGCGCGCGACCGTCGAACTCGAACTCCCGTATGGCGAAATAGGTGTAATACTGCGGAAACTCGGTGACCAGCCGTTCCGCAAGGATCCCAAGATCGCGGGCCGACATCACATGTCCCGGCGCCGGCCAGCCGTTGGAATTGCGAAAGGTTGAATTCATCATGCCAAGCTGGCGCGCGCGCTGCGTCATCAGCGTGGCGAAGCCGGCCTCGGTTCCGTCCGGCGACAGCGCCTCGGCCAGAACGGCGGCGGCGTCATTGCCCGACAACACCACCACCCCGAGGATCAGGTCTTCGACGCTGACCCGGTCGCGGGTGTTGAGAAACATGGTGGAGCCGTCATAAGCCATCGCGTGTTCGCTGACGGGCAGGATGGTGTCGAGCGCCAGGCGCCCGTCTTCCAGCGCCTCGAACACCATGTTGAGCGTCATAAGCTTCGACATCGAGGCCGGGGGCAGCGGCAGGTCGGCATTGATATCGAGCAGAACCTGCCCGGTATTGTGGTCGATCACATAGGCCGCCGTCGCCTCGGTCTCGAACGCGGCGGCAGGCAGGGCCAGAAGCCCGAGGACGAAGACAAGGATGAAACGAAATCGGGCGAACATGGATCCTCTCGTTTCTGTGGGCGTCAGTTGGTGACGAAATAGGCGTCGGTGAAGCCCATGTCGCGGACGGTATCGCGCATGCGGCTGCGCTCTGCTGCGGTGGAGGCGGGGCCAACCACGACGCGCCAGAAGGTGCGGCCGCTGCTGGTCTGTTGGTGGATGGTGGACGAAAGGCCCGCGTTGCGCATCATCGCGGCGGTGCGCTCTGCGTTGGTCTCGACGCTGAAGATGCCGATCTGGATGAAAGGCCGGTCGAGCGTACTGGCTGGCGCGGTGGCCTCTGCCTGCTCGATTGCGGCGGTGGCCGCTGAGATCGGGTCGATTTCGCGGGTTTCGATCCCGCCGGAGGGCGCCGCTGTTGCCGGGACAGGGTTGTCCTCACCTTCCCCGGCCACCTCTTCGCGGCGCAGCGCGGTAACGCTCATCTGCGTTGGCGCCCCGGCCACCATGCCAAGCGCTGCCGCCGCGTCCGACGAGACCTGAAGGATCGGGCCGGGGTTCTCACGTTCGCGCCGGAACAGCGCGCCGATGACGAAGCGGCCGTTTTCCTCGTTGCGGATGATCACCCGTTCCGGATCTTCTGCATCCGGGTGCGCCACCCAGACCCCGCCGAGCGATGGTCGTCCGTCCCACAGACCCTGATCGGTGACCTGGAAAACGCCGGGCGCTTCAACGTCACGCTCGACCAGCAGCGTCGAGTCGCCCCTGCGCTGAGCGGCAGGGCTGGCCCCTCCGGCTCCTTGTCCAAACGGCATCTGGAACCCGTCCTCGCATCCGGCCAGCGCGACGCCGATCGCACATGCCAGCGCAACGCGCACAAAACGCCGTTGTTCCGTCGGGAAGCCCATCACAATACCTCTGCTCTGCCACTATGCACGCGTTTTTCACACCGCTTTTTTCTCACCACAAGTGCCTGCGCATCATAGGGGTGCAGTCGCCCAGTGACACGGCCCGGTAGCGCCGCTTCCGCAGAAGGATACAGCTTCCCTGCCGCGCTGCAAACCCATCCTTTCGAAGGTTTGACAGGCCGCGATTCCCCGCCGACGCAACCCGCTTTCAGAATCGTGCAGAGACGTCTAAGAGTAATCCTCCGGTTCGGAGGAGTGGCAGAGTGGTCGATTGCACCGGTCTTGAAAACCGGCGTGCGTGAAAGCGTACCGTGGGTTCGAATCCCACCTCCTCCGCCACCTGCCCTCGCGAAAGCGTTCTCCCGATCCGGCCGCGGCCGGATTTTCTTGTTGTATTCGAGGGTTATGCGGGATGGGCTGAGCAACGGCTTCGGTTCCAGGAGGGACGAAAGCGGTCTCTCCGGGGCGATATTCTCCGGACATGATGACTGCGCCGATTCGGTGAATTTCTTATAAGCTCATGTAGATATTGAGGAAATCCAAGCCGTTGCAATTGCTTGGATTGGAGTCGCGTTTGCGTCCGCCGCGACCGGGTTCGGAAGTTCTCGGGCCATGGCCCTTTCCAGCCTCTGCTTCCGCCCCGCCCAGCCGGGCATTCTCTTGTCGAGGAGCTCGAAGAATGCGGCACCGTGATGAGGCTCCTCCACATGGCAGAGCTCGTGGGTGATCACGTAGTCGATGGCGTCGATCGGCGCCTGCACGAGGCGACGGTTCAGAAGCAGGCGTCCTGCCGGTGACATGGCCCCCCACCTCTGCACGGTCTGACGCACGATGAGACCTTGCGACCGGAATGCCTCGGGATCCGGAAAGAGACCAAGGCAGACTTCGATCCGCTCCTGAAACTTGATGTGGGCCTCGTCTCGATACCATGCCTCGACCAGTTCGCGGTGAAACGTACGGCAATCAGGCCGGACGCTCGCATCCTTGATGTATTTTGAGCGCAACATGCCGTTTCTCCAGGCCATCCCCCCCCCCCGGCGCGCCCGATTTTCTTTGCCAACATCGGATGATCACACTAAACAGAGTTCATAAGCGTGGCTTTATTCCACTAACAAATACAAGCAGCCTGGCATGTGCCTTTCATGCTGCGAGCGTATTGAAAAAGGATACGCCACTATAGACCCGTGCCTGTGCGGGTCCCCTCAAGCGCAAATCGCCATGCAAAGGATCGAGGCAGATCTCTCGCGCAGGCAGTTCATCGGGGGCAGCGCGGCGGTCGTCGGGATGTTTGCAGGCTTTGGTCTGGCACCCCTCGAAGTGCGCGCACAGACGCCGGGGCGGCCGACGGTACTGACCAACCTGCGGTTCTTCGATGGCACCACGCTGGAGATGCAATCAGGCCGCGATATCGTGATCGAGGGCGGGCGTATCACCGGACTGCCTGCAGTCGGCACCGGACCGACCGATGCAGACCTGATAGATTGTGGCGGACGCGCCGTGATGCCGGGGCTGATTGACTGTCACTGGCACGCGACATTGGTCAGCGTAAGCCAGATCGCGGCCCTGACGCAGGATATCGCCTTTGTGCATCTGGTCGCCGGTCAGGAGGCGGGCGCGACGCTGATGCGCGGCTTTACCACCATCCGCGACCTTGGCGGCCCGGTCTTTGGTCTCAAGCTGGCGATCGACAATGGCGTCGTCAGCGGACCGCGCATCTTTCCTTCGGGCGCGATGATTTCGCAGCCCGGAGGGCATGGTGATTTCCGACTGTTGAACACATTGCCCCGGATGCCCGGCGACGCCCCCGACTATACCGAATCGACGGGGGTCGCCGCCATTGCCGACGGTGCGGACGAGGTTCTGCGCCGCGCCCGCGAGCAGTTGATGAAGGGCGCCAGCCAGGTCAAGATCATGGCCGGCGGCGGTGTCACGTCGATCTACGATCCGCTTGACACCGCGCAGTACCTTCTGGAAGAGATGGAGGCCGCCGTGCGCGCCGCCGCCAACTGGGGCACCTATGTCTCCGCCCATGTCTACAACCCTCAGGGAATTCAGCGGTCGCTGCGCGCCGGGGTAAAGTCGATCGAGCACGGCCAACTGGCTGATCTCGAATCCGTTCAGATGATGCGTGAGGAAGGGGCGTGGTGGTCGATCCAGCCGTTCCTGCAGGACGAGGATTCCAATCCGCGAAGCAACCCAATCCAGCAGCAGAAGGCCGAGGAAGTGGCGCGGGGCACGGTTCAGGCCTTCGCGATGGGCCGATCCGAGGGTGTCAACATGGCCTTCGGCACGGATATCCTGATGAACCTGGGGGCGTCGCAAAGCCAGGGGCGCCAGCTTGCCAAACTCACCCGCTTCATGCCGCCGCTCGAGGCGCTGCGCATGGCCACGGGCCATGCCGGCGATCTGCTTGCCTTGTCGGGGCCGCGCGATCCCTACCAGGGGCGGCTTGGCGTCATCGCCGAGGGCGCCCATGCGGACATCCTCGTATGGGACGGCGATCCCGAGACGGACCTCAACTTTCTGGATAACCCCGGAAGCAACCTGCGCCTCATCATGAAGGGCGGGCGCGTTTTCAAGGAAACTCTCTGATGTCCACTTCTGCACTTCATCCAGTTGGAAACGCCGCCGGTGTCGCCCTGGCGGCCGGCATTATTGCTCTTGCTTCGGCTGCGAATGCGCAGGAGTGGTCCGCGCAGGTGACGCCTTACGTCTGGGCTACTGGCGTTTCGGGCGATATCACACCGTTCACCGGGGCGCCCACGATTGCGTTCGACTCATCCTTCTCGCAAATCCTTGAGGATCTGGACGCGGCCTTTTTCATCTCGGGCTATGTCCGTCGTGATCGTTTCGTCTTGCTGGGTGATCTGAGCTATTCGGCCTCGTCGCGCAGCGGGCTGGTGCCGCCCGGTGTGCCGGCATCCGGCGAACTCAATCAGACCTCGCTGACGCTTGCCGCGGGTTACAGGGTAGTCGAGAACCCAAGCGTATCGGTCGATGTTCTTGGCGGTGCCCGATTCTGGCGCATCGAAGGGTCGGCGAACGTGCCGCTTGCCGGGCTTTCGGTGTCGCCGTCGGAATCGTTCACCGACCCGATCCTGGCTGCCCGGGCGAACTTTTCGCTGGCGCCGCAATGGTCTGCCATCCTCTATGGCGATTACGGCGGTTTCGGTGTTGGATCCGAAGAAACCAGCCAGATCGTCGCGACGGTGAACTATCAGGTGAACGAAAGATTCTACCTGTCGGCAGGCTATCGCACGTTGAGCGTCGATTACCGCGACGGCGGAACCCGGATCGACGCCACGATGAGCGGTCCGTTGTTCGGTGCGACCTGGCGCTTCTGACACGACGGCGCACGGGTCAGGGACTTGTGGCTTGCCTCGGTGTCGTTTCGGAGGGAAAGACATGGACTTGAAAGAGGTTCTCAAACCGCTTGCCGTCAGTTGCGCGTCCGTAGTCCTGCGCTTCGCAGGCGTTTCTACGCCCAAACATGCGCCGTCTGTCTCGGGGCCGGAGATCACATCCCGACCGGCCGGAGCAGGAACAGTATACTGCCGATGGTCAGCAATCTCAGAGGCTTTCCGCCCCGCATGGAGCTTGGGGGTTGCGGTGCATGCGTGGCGCGGTGGGCCTCAACCGGCGGCCGTCTGGCTGTGTCCGGCCCTGGGAATGCGACCATCGAAGGCATGAACGAGGAACGAGTTGGTTGCCAACCCGCATCGGGAGGGCAAGTCGAGGCGCTGCGCTTTCCATGCTTGCGCGTATATCAAAGGGTTTGAGTTCCATGTCCAAGCCTGCGGTGCCCACCCCCCTCTGGACCGTTCTCGCGCCGGTCGTGACACTCGGGTTCGTCGCACTCGAGATGACGGCGCTTCCCCATCCGATGCCGGGATGGCTGATCCTGCCGGCCGCCGTGTTGCTCTTCGCGGCTGTGTTTTCCTCGGTCCATCATGCCGAGACCATCGCCCACCGGCTCGGGCAGCCCTTTGGTTCGATCGTGCTGGCGCTGTCGGTCACGCTGATCGAGGTGTCGCTGATCGTATCGCTGCTGCTGTCTGCGTCCGAAGGCGAAAGCACCGTCGCCCGCGACACCGTCTTTGCCGCGATCATGATCGTGTTGAACGGCATCGTCGGGCTCTGCCTGCTGATCGGCGGGGTGCGCTACCACCGCCAGACCGTGCAAGCCCATAGTGCGACGGCAGCACTTGGGGTGCTGGGAACGCTGGCAGTCCTTGCACTGGTGCTGCCCAACTATACAAAAGCGGTACCCGGTCCGCTTTATGCGCCGACGCAACTGATCTTCGTGGCCGTGGTGTCGATCGCGCTTTACGGCTTTTTCCTGCACGCCCAGACCGTCCGCCACCGTGACGATTTCCAGGATCCGGCAGATGCCGAACCCGAGCACGCACCGGTTTCCCGACGGGCTTTCCTGACCGCGCTGGGGCTTCTGCCCCTGGCACTACTGGCCGTCGTGCTGCTGGCCGAGGTGCTTGCGGTGCCGGTTGAGGGGGCGATCCTGAGGGCGGGCCTGCCCGAGGCGCTGGTGGGCGTGGCCATCGCCTTGATCGTACTGATGCCCGAGGGTGTCGCGTCGATTCGGGCGGCTCGCGCCAACCGTCTGCAGACCAGCATCAACCTCGCGCTGGGTTCGGCGCTGGCGAGCCTGAGCCTGACCATTCCCACGGTCGCCTTGATATCGCTGGCGCTGGGACAGGACCTGATCCTCGGGCTTGACGCCGAGCACATCGTGCTGCTGATTCTCAGCCTCTTCATGGCCACGCTGTCGCTGGCCACGGGGCGGACGACTTCGCTTCAGGGGGGCATCCACCTCGTGATTTTCGGGGCGTTCCTGACGCTTTCGGCGATCCCGTGACGGGTCTAGCGAGGCACAAGATCGCGCAAATGCCCGGCCAGACGCTCGGCATCCTCCGTGGTCCAGCCCTCGGGGGCGAGGGTCGCGGCCCAGGTCGGGATGTAGTGACGGGCGACACAGTCGTGTCCATGTCCCAATGTCCCGAGCGCCACGGCCATGTCCAGCCCGACCTGGAACAGGGTCGCGATCGGGATCCAGCGAATCTGCGGCGACAGATCCGGCGCGCGGTTAGGCCCCAGCCAGTCCAACCGCGACCCGGGTCCGCCGATCCAAGGTTCCAGACGTGCCGGAAACAGTGCGGACGGAACGGTCTGTTGAGCTTGACCCGTCTCGCCGATTGCCTTGTCATGATAGTCCGAGAAAGGAGATTTCGATGATCAAACCCGGTCTTTCCGTCTGCATCGCAGCCATGTCCCTGGTCGCATCCCCCGCATTCTGCCAGCAGGCCGAGCCATTTGTCGGCGCCCACGGCGCGATGGTGCCCGCCACGTATGAAGGTGGGGAGGGAGGCGGCACATGGCATCTCGACCTCTGGCCCGACCAGGGGTTCCATCTTCGTCGGACACTTGCGGATGGCGCCGGCGCGCCGGAGTCCTTCGCGGGGCGTTGGCATGCGAACGGTGAGGCGCTCGTGCTGGACCTCGGCGCGGAGTCGCTCGAACTCGAGGTGCGCAACGCCCAGCGTCTGCGCCCCAGCGGTGCGCCCGAGGACGCCACCGACGATCTGGTGACGGACGGCTCGCTGGATCCCGCGACGATCAGCCTGCCTGCGTCGGGCATGTTCACCTATTTCGCCGATGCGCCGACCTTCGTCCACTGCGCCACGGGCCGAATGCACCCCGTCGCGCAGGAGGGCGATTACCCCGCGCTCGAGGCCGCGTATCTGAACGACCGGCCCGGCCTGGCGGAGCCGCTCTTCGTCACGATTGATGCGACAATCGCGCCGCGCGAACAGATGGAAGGGCCAACACGGCTCACGGTGATCGTTGACCGCTACGGCGCCACCTGGCCGGGCGAAGAGTGTGCAAGCGCCGCGGCGGCCCCCTCCCTGACCGGCACGGTCTGGCGCATCCGGTCCCTGGATGGCGAGGACCTGGCCTGGGCGCCTCCCGCGCGAGAGCCTTTTTTCACGCTCCACGACGGCGCAGGAATTTTCAACGCCTCGGTCGGCTGCAACACGATGATGGGCGGGTTCTCAGCCGATCGCGGCAGCCTGAGCTTCACCCCTCCTGCAAGCACGATGATGGCTTGCCCGGACGATCTGGCAGCATGGGAGGTGCGCCTCGGCGAGGTTCTGGGCGCGACGGCGGGGCAGGTCATTGCCGGCCGGACGCTGCGTCTCCTTTCGTCGGATGGGGCCGTGCGTGCGGAACTGGAGGCGGTCTACTTGCCGTGAAAGGAAATGGTCGACCGGACGCCCTCCGCAGTCTGGGCCGCGTCAGCGCCGTCAAATCCGACCTGAGCCCAACCCATTTGAGATTGGGTGTCCGCACCTCAGACATTGCGCATGGGCATCCGGAAGAGACCGCTTCCCCGGTGGTGTTATGATCCGATTTGGTTTCCCTGATCCTTTGAATGGGAGCTTCCCGCGCGACACGGGGGGAAGAATTACCAGGTGAACCGCCTGTTTTGCTTTTGCCACTCCAGCGGGAACGGCTCCAACACACTTGCCAGCGTGACCTCCGGACTCGTCCGCCCGTTCAGGATCTACACCCGCAAGTCGAGCGAGGAAGGGCTCGACATGGAGTTCAACAGCCTCGACGCCCAGCGGGAGGCCTGTGAGGCCTACATCGCCAGCCAGCGATCCGAGGGCTGGGTGCAGGCGTTCCTGAACCGGCCGCTGGAGGGCGTCTGGCCCTTCCTCTGGCTCGACGCCACCTACGTGAAGCTGCGTGAGGGCGGGCGCATCGTCTCGATGGCGGTGATAGTGGCCGTCGCGGTCAACACCGACGGGCGGCGCGAGATCCTCGGGATTACCGTCCTGCCCTCGGAGGCCGAGGCGTTCTGGGCCGAGTTTCTGCGCTCTTTGACCCGGCGCGGGTTGCGGGGTGTGCAACTGGTGATCAGCGACGCCCAGGAGGGCCTCAAGGCCGCCGCGCGCAAGGTCCTTGGCGCAGGATGGCAACGCTGCCGCGTCCATTTCCAGCGCAACCTGCTGGCCCGCGTCGGCAAGACCCACAAGCCCGTGGTCAGCGCGGTGGTGAAGACCGTCTTTGCCAAAAAGGACCGCGACCAGGCCCATACTCGCTGGCGCGAGGTGGCCGACCACCTTCGTGATCGGTTCGGGGATGTCGCAGAGCTCATGGACGAGGCCGAGCACGACGTGCTGGCCTACATGGCCTTCGACGAGAGCCTGCGTTCGAAGCCGCACAGCACCAACCCGCTGGAGCGCGTGAACAAGGAGATCAAGCGGCGGACCAACGTCGTCGGGATCTTTCCAAACCGCGAAGCCGTCATCCGCCTCGTCGGCGCACTCATGCTGGAGCAGAATGATGAGTGGGCCGTCTCACGCCGCTACATGCCGATGGAAAAGCTGACCGCCATATGCAACGATGACGGCGAGACGGCGATGATCGCCGCTCAGTGAACGAGCAACACCAGCTATGAAGAAGCAGGTGGACGCCAGTTCCTACACCCCTTCACGGGGCACTACCCCTGCACTTCCACACGACGCACCCCGATGATGGCCAGCCGCTTCGTGAGCATTCGCCCAGGACTGCGCGCCCTGCGCCGTCCGCGCCGTGCGCTTGGAACACATTCTTCGCCAGATCGAGCCCGACCGTGATAATCTCCGACATGACCGTTCTCCTTTGTGGATCGTCGCAGACCCACCTTGGCACATTGATGCCGTCGGGGGGCAGTCACATCATCAGAGCCGACATTCGGCCAGCCGTCCGGTCGGACCCTCTGGTTGGCAACGAAAACGCTTATTGACATGTAACGGCCGTAACATTATTTCAGAGCCATGGAACACATGACCTGGCTCCTGCTCACCTACAAGGTGCCCCCCGAACCCGCCGCCAAGCGGGTATCTCTCTGGCGCAAGCTAAAGGGCATGGGCGCGGTTTACCTCCAGAACGGCGTCTGCCTGCTGCCCAAGACCGACGACCACGTCCGCCGCCTCAAGATGCTGGAGAACGACATCGCCGAGGCGAAGGGCGAGGCGGTGATCCTCGAGACCGTCGCGCTCGATCCCGCCCAGGAGGCCAAGGTCCTGACCCGCTTCAAGGCCGAGCGCGACGACGCCTATGCCGAATTCATCGACAAATGCGACGATTTCGAGCGCGAGGTGGCCAAGGAGGTGACGGCCAATCACTTCACCTATGCCGAACTCGAAGAGAACGACGTCGATCTGAAGAAGCTTCAGGGCTGGCTCGAGAAGATCCGCAAGCTGGACTTCTACGGCGCCGACCGGGCGGCCGAGGCCGGGGAGCGGCTGGCGGGATGCGTCGCCATTCTGGACGACTACGCGCGCCGGGTCTTCGACGCGCATGACGAGAACAAATGAGGTGAGCGATGCTTGACTGGTCCACTGCAACCCCCGCCATCGGCGCCGCCTTCCTGGCCTCGCTTGTCGAAGTCGTGGAGGCGTTCACCATCGTGCTGGTCGTCGCCACCCTGCGCGGCTGGAAGCCCGCCGTTCTGGGAACCGGGGCGGCACTGGCGACGCTTGGCGCGGTGGTCCTAGTGCTGGGGCCGCTTCTGGACCGGGTGCCGCTGCATGCGCTGCAACTGGTTATCGGCGTCCTGCTTCTGCTGTTCGGCATCGGCTGGCTGCGCAAGGCGTCGCTCCGGGCCGCTGGCGTCATCCCGCTCCATGACGAGAATGCCATCTTCGCGCAGGAAACCGCGGAACTGTCCGAGGCCGTCAGGCGCCAGCAGACTTCGCAGGACTGGATCGCGGGGATCGCCGCCTACAAGGCCGTGCTTCTGGAAGGGCTCGAGGTCATCTTCATCGTGATCGCAGTCGGCGCGGGGCGCGAGCTGTTGTGGCCTGCAAGCCTCGGTGCGCTGGCGGCCTGCGCGCTGGTTCTGGTGGTCGGGGTCATCGCCCATCGCCCGCTGTCGCGCGTGCCGGAGAACACGCTCAAGTTCGGCGTGGGCGTGATGCTTTCGGCCTTCGGCGTGTTCTGGACCGGCGAAGGGCTTGGCGTGGACTGGCCGGGACAGGACCTGGCGCTCTTTGTCTTCGCCGCCGTCTTCCTGCTGGCGGGCCTGATGTCCGCCCGCATGGTGCGGCAACCTGTCCCGGAGGTGGTGCAATGAGCATCCTGAAAGACGTTCTGTCCGAGCTGTTTGGCATGTTCGTGGGCGACGCGCGGTTGACCGCCGCCATCCTCGCCATGGTCGCGGTCGCAGCGGTCCTGATCGACGGCACCGCGCTGCCGCCGCTCGCCGGAGGAATCGCGCTGCTGGCTGGCTGCATCGCGGTTCTGGTCGTCAGCGTCCGCCGGGAGGCGCGCCAACGCGGCGCGGCGATCGCCCGTCCGCCCGAGGATGGTTAAGGCACGCGGCTGCGCATCAAAGCCGCCCCTCCGCCCGGTGGTAACGATCAGCCCCGGCGCACCGTCCAAGGCATGGTCCGCGTCCCGCGCCAGATCCAGCCGCTTCGGCAGCTTGACTTGCGGCACGAGCAGGAAGATCAGCACCGTCGTGCGCCCCCGGCGCCAGCGTTCGGGCGTGACGCGACACCGAGCCCACGACTGTTCAGCCGTCTCCCTACCACCAGCGGGCTGGGCTCGCGGCGACGGTAGACGAAGCGCAGGCGCAGGGTGCGGCGGCGTTCCCATTCACCGGGGGCGGGGATTACCGATCGGCCCGCCTCGCGTGCCAACAGCGGCTTCGATACGAAAAGAAAGGCGCGGCACATCCGGCCATGTCATTCGGCAGTGCTTGCCGCATCGGGCGCGCGCACGACGTGGTCGCGCGCGATCGACATGGATTTCAGGATGGCATGAACCGTCATGCCCGGCTGCAAGGCCATCTGTTCGGCAGCGCGGCGGGTAATGCGGGCAAGAATCTCGTGCCCGCCAACATCGACATGGATCATCACCCCCGGTCCCGCGCCGGGCACGATCCGCGTCACTGTGCCCGCTATGATGTTCTGCGCTGACAACCCGTCGGGGAACGCGCGTGACAGGATCACCTCATGCGCCATGATGCGAACACGCAGGCCCGTGCCGGGCACAGCGTCAATCCACGGCAAGTAGAGCGGCCCCGTCGGCGCATCGAGCCGCGTCAGTCCGTCATCCCCATGTTCCGCGATCACGGCGGGCAGCATCGCGGCCACCTCGCGGATGCCCATGGCGCGCAGGGCATGCGCGTCGGCCATGACCCGCGCCGTGGTGTCTTCTTGCACAACGTGCCCCTTCTCGATCACCACCATACGGTCGGCCAGAAACTGCGCCTCGTTCATGTCATGGGTGACCAACACAACCGGCATGGCCAGATGGGCGCGCAACGCGACGATCTCGTCGTAGAGCTTTTCACGGGTCGCGCGGTCCACGGCCGAAAACGGCTCGTCCAGCAGCAGAGCATGCGGCTTGCGCGCCAGGGCCCGCGCCACAGCAACCCGCTGCTGCTGGCCGCCCGAGAGGTGCGCCGGCTTTCTATGCGCCAGTCCGTGCAGGTTCACGAGGTCGAGGACGCGTTCCGCCTCGGCGTAATCGGCCGTATCCATCGCGGCCATCACGTTCTGCGCCGCTGTCATATGCGGAAACAGCGCGTAGTTCTGGAACACGATCCCTACCCGGCGCCGATGGGGCGGCAGATCGACGCGCGCAGCGGTGTCCAGCCAAGTTGTACCGTTCACCGCGACGCGCGCAGTCTCGGGCCGCCAAAGCCCGGCGATACTGCGTAAAAGCGTCGTCTTGCCCGACCCGGAATGGCCCACGAGTGCGATCAACTCGCCCGGTTCCACCCGGAACGCCACGTCGAGCGGAATGGGCGAGTCTGCCCGTGCCATCACCTCCAGCGCCATCAAGACAGCCTCCGGCCCATCCGCGCCGACAGCCAGTAGGTCAGCGCGATGGTGAAAAGCGAAATGGCCACCAGCACCGCCGACATGATCGCCGCCGCCTGCCCGTCGAAGGCCTGCACCCGGTCATAGATCGCGATGGCGATGGTCCGGGTCTCGCCGGGGATCGAGCCGCCGACCATCAGCACGATGCCGAACTCGCCCAACGTATGGGCAAAGGTCAGCACCATCGCCGTCATCAGCCCCGGCCAGGCCAGGGGCAATTCGACTTTCCACAGCGACGCCAGAGGCGACATTCCGCAGCAACTTGCCGCCTCGCGCACCTCCGCCGGGATCGCCTCGAACCCGCGCTGCGCTGGCTGGATGGCAAAGGGCAGGTTGAAGATCACGCTTGCGACCACCAGCCCCTCGAAACTGAACACCAGCTGATGGCCGAACAGGTTTTGCCACAGCCCTCCCACTGGCGAATTGCGCCCGAAAGCCACCAGCAGATAAAAGCCGAAAACCGTGGGCGGCAGTACCAGCGGCAGCATCACCAGCGCCTCGACCAGCCCCTTGCCGCCGAAACTGCGATAGGCAAGGAACCGGCCCATCAGCACCGCGACTGGCAGAAGGACAGCAACCGTCCATCCCGCCAGCCGCATCGACAGCCAAAGCGCAGTCCAATCCATGGGTTACTCGTTTTCCGGTAGCACGAAACCGTAGCGCTCCATGATCTCGCGCGCGGTTGGCTCCTGCATGTAGGCATAGAAGGCCTCGGCCACTTCGCCTGCGCCGTTCATAAGCACCATGCGCTGACGCAGCGGTTCGTGCCAGTCCTCGGGGATCAGGGCGTAGGTGCCGCGTGTGCTTGCCTCGGGGGCAAGCGCCAGCGAATAGGCGATGATGCCGCCCTCGGCATTGCCGGAGAGTGCGAATTGCGCCGCCTGGCTCACATTTTCGCCAAGCACCATCACGGGTTGCAGGTCGTCCCAGATGCCTTTTGTGATCAGCGACTCCATCGCGCGCATCCCGTAGGGTGCGTGATCGGGGTTGGCGATGGCAAAGCGGGTGATCGTGCCTTCCGCCAGCATCTGCGCGAGATTGTCGAGAGACTCGTCCGGCGTGAGCGATGACCCGTTCGGCGCGACCAGCACAACACGCCCCAGCGCATAAAGATCACCTTCGTCGCGGGTCAGGCCCTCGGCGTGAAGCCCGGCGACAAAGCTCTCGTCGGCGGCCATGTACATTTCGAACGGCGCGCCCTCGCGGATCTGACGGGAAAAATTGCCGGTGGAGCCGAAAATGAGCCGCACTTGCATGCTGGTCTCGACGCTGAAAGCCTCGGCAATCTCCGCTACTGCGAAGTGAAGGTCGGACGCGGCGGCCACGACGGGCCTGTCGTCCTGCGCCATCGCCGGCAGCGCGCCCAGAACCAAAGCTGCAAACCTGGCAAGGAGCACCGGCATGGAGCGATTTGTCTGCATGTCTGTCCTCCAGAGATATGTTTTGTCAAATATATCGGGCGAATATGCGCGGCCTGTCAATCGTTATGTTTTGTCAGGAATATCCCTGAGCAACGCCCGCAGCTGGGCAAGCTGCGTCGCACCGGCCTTGTCGGCCTCTGTCTCGAAGGCGCGATAGAGGCTCAGGACGTGGCGCCCTGCATCGGTCAGCACGGCGCCGCCGCCACCCGGTCCACCTCGTGTGCTGTCCACCAGCGGATCGCGGAACATCGCATTCAGCGTGCCGATCAGTTGCCAGGCGCGCTTGTAGCTCATCCCCATCTCGCGGCCTGCCGCTGCGATGGACCCGCAGCGGTCGATCCGTTCGAGCAATTCGGCCTTGCCCGGGCCGATCATGTCGGACTCACCGAAGACGATGCGGATACGAAGGCGCGGACGATGGGATTCGTTTTCCATATCGCTACATTCTTGTGCAGGCAGCGATTTACAAGCCAGGAACGCTGCCAAACGGCATCTCGCGCTTGTCTGCTCTCGTGATACGTCGCAGAACGTGCTCCCGTGGCCCAAGGGCGTCCGCGCCCATGAAAACGCTGCGCGATAACGGAAAGCGCCGCGCAGCCCGGCACCCGATGACACAGAAAAGAGGGCCCGGCCTGACCACGGTTCCTTGCGATCAACCGTCCGTCTTGCGTGCGCAGAAGACATGCCAGTGATAGGGCAGGCCGAACCATTCCATGTCCAGATCGGCATGGCAGAATTCTTCGAAATACGGCGCGAAGGAGGTTACCAGATCGGCACGGTCGGCCATGCAACGCATGATCTCGCCGTTCCGGCTGCCGGCGAAATAGTCATCCTTGATCACCCGATAGCCGGGCCAGTCCGCCTCTTCGCTGTTGCGGAAGATGAAGCTCGTCTTCTTGGGGATGGAGGCGACGATCCAGCCGCCCGGCTTGATCACCCGTGCCATTTCAGCGACGTGATCCTCGAACCGCTGCCCACCAAGCGACATGTAATAGCAACTGTTCCACGTCACCAACCGGTCAAAGCTGGCATCCTCGAACGGCAGCGATCCGGCATGGCCGGTGCGGATATCGGCATCGAACCCGTAGCCCTTCATCCTCTCGCGCAAACCCGCGCAGATCGTGTCGGTGATCTCGACCGCAGACACCTGGAACCCAAGGCCGTGGAAGAACGGCAGGTGTCGACCGTCACCGCAGCCCAGATCCATGATCGACAGGCCGTCGTGCGCGCGCGGCATGGTCAGGTCCGGGAACCGGCCCTTGAAAATGCGGATCACGCCTTCGGCCGGATAGGCCATTTCCGATTGCTCAAGGTAGAGCTTGTCCCACGCTTCGCCCGATTGATACGCCAAGTTCCCTCTCCTTTACTTTGTCGGCTCTGCACGCCTCTTAGGACACGGGTCTTGCGTCGCACAAGCGGCGGGGCGGCGATGCGCCAATTTGCCGGTGTCAACATTGCATGCCACAGGCGATAAGCCTATGACCCCGGAAGTGATCCAGCCCGCGAAATGAACCGAAGCCATGAAAATTCTCGATACCACGCTGCGCGACGGCTCCTACCTGATCAACTTCGGCTTCACGGCCGAGCAGACCACCAGCATCAGCGCCGCGCTGGATGAGGCCGGGATAGACCTGATCGAGGTGGGCCATGGTGTCGGGCTGAACGCCTCGCAAATGGGGCAGGGGCGGGCCGCCGAGACCGACACCGCCTACATGCAGGCGGCGGCAAGGGGTGTCGTGCGCGGCAAATGGGGTATGTTCGCCATCCCCGGCATCTGCGAATTGTCGCATCTCGACGCCTGTTTCGATCACGACATCGGCTTCTTGCGCTTCGGCGTGTCAATCGACGCCTACGCCAAGGTCATGCCCTTCGTGGAAAAGGCCAAGGCTGCCGGGGTGATTGCCTGCGTGAACTTCATGAAATCCTACACCCGCGAACCGCTTGTGTTCGAACAGGCCGCGCGCGAGGTCATGAAGGCGGGCACCGATTACGTCTATGTTGTGGACAGCGCGGGCAACATGACGCCCTCGCGCGTGCGCCAGTATTGCGAACGGCTGCAAGATCTGCCGATCGGCTTTCACGCTCATAACAACCTCGGCCTTGCCATGGCCAATGCGCTTGCCGCAGAGGAATGCGGCGCCGAGATCATAGATTGTTCGCTGCAAGGCATGGGCCGCTGCACCGGCAACACGATGACCGAGCATTTCGTCGCCCTGATGCAGCGCGAAGGCAAGCTTGGCCATATCGACCTGCTGACGCTGCTGGACACGGCCGAGGAACAGGTGCGCCCGCTGTTGCGGCAGGTGGGCCACGATACGGTGGACCTGATCTGCGGCTATTCAGGCTTCCATTCCAGCTACATGGATGTGATCCGGCGCAATGCGATCGAATTCGACGTTGACCCACGCCTGTTGATCATCGAGGTGTGCAAGGAAACCCAGTCCGAAGCGCCCGAGGATCTGGTCCGTGAAAAGGCCCGTGCGCTGCGCACCAGCAGCGAGGCACGCGGCTTTCGCCACCGGTTCCCGCTGACGCAGTATTTCGGGAATGAACAGGACGTTCTTTGAGACCCGCCGCATGCCCGACCTGATCGCCGCCTTCTTCGACAGACTGTCCCGGATCGAGCGCCCGGTGCTGACCGATATCTCGGGCGGGGACCGGCGCGACGTGGCCGGCGCCGACCTGGCGGATCATCTGGACCGCCTGGCCGCGATGCTGCGGCGCAAGGCCGGGGCGTGTCGTGGCGACCGTGTCGTTGCCGTCTTCGACAACACGCTCGAGTCTGCCCTGACCCTGCTGGCGGCGATGCGGCACGGCATGACGCTCGCCCTGCAACCGGTGGGAACGGCGCCGGACGATCTGAAGCGGCTTCAGGCAAGGATCGATGCGCGCGCCGTGATCAACGCCACCCGGCAAGGGGTCTCCGGGGCGACCACGATCAGGCTGCAAGACCTGGCGACCGAAACACCGGTGAAACCCGCCACGGTGCCCGCCCGCACACCGTTCACCATTACCTTCACCAGCGGTTCCACCGGGGTGCCGAAAGGCATCGTTCACGGTGCCGAGAGTTTCCTGACCTGCGCCGAGGCGTTCAACAGGCAGACCGGGATCACCGGACACGACCGGTTCCTGAACGTCATGCCGATGTTCTACATGGCGGGCATTTTCAACGGTATCCTCGCGCCGCTGGCGGCCTCAGCGCCGGTGGTCATCGCGGAAGGGTTCAGCACTGCGACGGCGATGCGGTTCTGGCCGACCGTCGCCACCGAGGCGATCAGCGCGCTGTGGCTGTCGCCGACGATGCTGTCGCTGGTGATGCGGCTGGACCGGACGGACAAGACCGTGCCGCCGGCGATGCGGCGCCTTTTTGTCGGGACAGGCGCCATGACCGCCGCCGCCGCGGAGCAGTTCCACCGGACCTATGGTCTGCCGCCGCTGCAATCCTACGGGTTGTCGGAGCTTCTCTATATCTCGGTCGATCGCGCCGAAGCGCCGAATTTCGGCACCGTGGGGTATCCGCTGGACGATGTCGTCCTGACCTGCGGCGCAGAAGACCCGCTTTCCATCGCCTCGCCCCATGCCTTCCTCGGGTATCTCGTCGACGGGGCGTTGCAGCCGCATGACGGCCCGTTCCTGACCAGTGATCTGGCGCAGGTGTCAGAAAGCGGCGCACTCTACGTCCTTGGACGCGCCGATGACATCATCCTGCGTGGCGGCGTCAACGTGAACCCCGTTGATCTGGAAACCGCCCTTGCCCCCGTCATGGGCGGGCGGCCGTTCTGCGTCATCGGGCAGCGTGACGCGACACTCGGGCAAAAGGTCGTGCTCGTGACGGAAGGTCCGGGCCTGGTCCCCGCTGCCTTTTCCGAGGCGCAAAGGGTCATCCGCGACCATCCCGGCCGGGCGCAGCTTGATGCGGCGGCACATGTCGAAAAGCTGCCCGTCGGGCCGACCGGCAAGATCAGGCGCGCGGCCCTGCGCGCGATGCTTGCGGGCGGTGGCGCATGATCATGGGCCTCAGCCACGTGGCCTTCGGGTGCAGCGATATCGAGGCAGCGACGGCGCGGTTGATCGGGTTCGGCTATGCCGTGCGCTTCGACGCCCCGGCGCTGGAAAACCATGCCGCGAAGACCCCGTTCCTGTCGCGGTATCAGCCGAAACACCATATCCGTGCACTGTCGGCCGAGGGCGCGATGGCGATTGAACTGTTGGATCACGGGGGGCTGGTGGGCGAACAGGCTGCGGCGTTGATCCCGGTTTTCCGCAGTCTGGCGCCCTGCCCTGACTGGCAGGCGCGGGCGCTCGACGATCTGCCGATCTCTGCCGAGGGCCTGAAGAGCCTGTGCAACGCACTCGGCAAGGCACCGCTCGCGTTCCATGATCCGGCGCTGTCGATGACCTTGATGTGGGTTGCCGCAACCGGCGACGCCCCCGGTCTTCATGCCTGCGCCCTGCCGACCGCTGACACCGGGGCGACCGTCGCGCTGCTTGGCCAGTTGCGGTTCCGCCCGGACGCATCGGGCCTCTGGTCGCTTCTGACGCCGCTGCCGGCGCTACAGGCCCGGCTGATCCCCGTCGCGGCCAAGCAGGCCGCCGGCTTTTCGGATGATCCGCGCCTCGATGCGCCCGGCTGCGCCTGCCTTGCCTTGATGGCGCGCGGCACCGATCGCCTGCCGATGCCCGACGCCTTGCAGGGGCACAGGGTTTCTTTTAGCTTGCCGGTCAATGGAAAAGACAGCCGGATTACCCTGGCGCAACCCGAACGTGGGCCAATCATAGAACTGGTGGACCAAAACACATGATCATCGACCTTACCATGACCCTCCGCGAAGGCATCATGACCTTCCCTGTCCACTGGCACCCGGTGGTCGAGATCACCCAGTTGGGGCGGTTTCATGTCGAAGGGCGGGAATCGCGCAAGATCGTGATGGGCACCCACACCGGCACCCATGTCGACGCGCCGCGCCATTTCGTGCCGGGCGGCGAGACCATCGAGAACACCGACCCGGAAATCTACTATGGCCCGGCGCGGGTGCTGGATTTTTCCGACCTGCCCGACAAGTCCGAGGTGACGCTGGCCATGATCAAGGACCGGATCGGCGCGGATTTTCCGCCGCGTCTTCTGTTCCGATACGACTGGGACCGGCGGTTGAGCAACCTCGAATACTATTCCCACCACCCCTACCTGTCCGCCGAGGCCTGCGAATGGCTGGTCGCGCAGGGCGTGAAACTTATCGGCACCGACGCGCCGATGCCCGATGATCCCCGCAACGGCCGTGGTAGCGAGAATGACTCGCCCAATCACACGATCCTGCTGGGCAATGGTGTGGCGATCCTCGAATACCTTGTAAACCTTGCCAGCATTCCGCCGGGCGATTTCATCCTCTCGGCGCTGCCACTGCCCATCGACGGCGGCGACGGCTCGCCGGTTCGCGCCGTGGCGATCGTCGAAAACTGATGGGGCAGGACGTGACCGATATCGAAACCTGGGCCTGCACCTATGTCGAGGGCCTCGACCCCGGTTTTTCCAGCCTCAGCGCGGAGGAGAAGCTGGCCGAAAACCTGTTCACCTCGGGGCGGCTTGACTCCATGGGGCTGATGAACCTGCTGCTCGACGCCGAGGCGCAGTTTGGCTTCATGTTCACGCCCGAGGCTTTTCAGGATCGCCGTCTGCACACGATCGCCGGGCTTGGCGCGGTGATCGGCGAATTGAAAGGCGTCGCATGATCACCCGTGGTGACATCGTTGCCGCCCTTGCCGCGGCGGGTGTCGAACCGGGAATGACCGTGTTCAGCCACGCCAATATCGCCTTTTTCGGCAGGGTCGAGGGCGTCACCGGGATGGATGACCTGATCCGCATCATGCTGGGGTGTTTCGCTGAGGTGCTCGGCCCCGACGGGACGCTGGTTCTGCCGGTCTTCACCTATTCCTTCGGCGCGGACAAGACCGAGAAGGTCTTTGACCTGCAAGGCAGCCTGTCGGCGACCTCGGGTATGGGTAACTGGCTGATCACGACGGGCAGCGGTGCGCGCTCCGCCGATCCGATGCTGTCTGTCGTCGCCACGGGCGGCAAGGCCGAGGCGCTGAGCGCCGATATCGACCCGGTCTGTTTCGGACCGGGCAGCATCTGGGCCCGGCTGCATGCGGAGGACGCGCTGATCTGCAACCTCAATCTCGATAGCGGTTCTACCTACCTGCATTGGGTGGAACGCGAAAACGCTGTGCCCTACCGATCCGACATCCCGATGTCGGGCACGATCATCGACCGGGGGCAGCCGCGCGCCGCCGAAATCGTCTATTCCGGGCGTGCCCTCGATGATCCGCAGGCCGTGCCGAGGTTCGAGGCCTATCACGCCGCCTGCATCGCGCAGGGCATCAGCGCGCAAGTGCCGCTTGGCCGGGGTCAGATCGTCGCACAGCGCGCGCGCACTGCGAAGGACTTCCTTGAAAGGCACCTCGCCGAGCATCCCTATCTTCTGACGGCCCGCAACGACGCATGACAGATCGCACCCCGCCAGCGGCCGAACCGCAAGGCATCGGCGACGCAATGATCGGATGGGCGCGCGACCTCTACCCGATCCGGCGCAGCCTCTCGGGCCCCGGCGTGCGCGAAACCCTTGGCTATCTCGAGGGTCTTCTGCCCGATTTGCAGGTCCACGAGATCGCCACCGGCAGCGCTGTGCTGGATTGGGAGGTGCCCGACGAATGGACCCTGCGCGACGCATATGTCGAGGATGAGGCCGGCAACCGCGTCATCGACATCAACGAACACGGGCTGCACATCCTCGGGTATTCGGAACCGGTCGATACCACCCTCGATCTGGAGGCGCTGCAAAAGCACCTCTATTCCCTGCCCGATCAGCCGGACGCGATTCCCTACGTCACCTCCTACTACAAGCGCCGCTGGGGGTTTTGCCTGAGCCAACGGCAGCGCGACGCGCTGAAACCCGGTCGCTACCGGGTCAGGATCGACGCCGATCTGAAGCCGGGCGTTCTGAACTATGCAGACCTCGTTCTGCCGGGTGAAAGCGAGCGGGAGATCATGTTTTCGACCTATGTTTGCCATCCGATGATGGTGAACAACGAATTGTCTGGCCCCGTTGTCGCCACGGCCCTCGCCCGCTGGCTGGCAACGCGTGACCGGCGCTTCACCTATCGGTTCGTGTTCGTGCCCGAAACCATCGGCGCAGTGATCTATCTCAGCCGGCACATGACCCACCTGAAGGCCTGCACACAGGCCGGGTTCATCCTGACCTGCATCGGCGATGAGCGGGGTTTTTCCTTCATGCCCTCGCGCCTTGGCACCAGCCTCACCGACCGGGTCGCGCGCCATGTTCTCGACCGCTACGCGCCGGATCATGCCGCCTACAGTTTCCTTGAGCGGGGCAGCGACGAGCGGCAGTATTGTAGCCCGCTGGTGGACCTGCCCTTCGTATCCATCATGCGGTCCAAATATGCGACCTACCCTGAATACCATACATCGCTCGACGATTTCTCGCTGGTGACGGCGGCGGGACTGGAAGGCGGATTGTCGATGATGCAGGCCGTCGTCAGGGCGCTGGAGGCAAACCACATCTATCGTGCGACCGTCCCCGGCGAGCCGCAGCTTGGCAAGCGTGGGCTTTACCCGGATCTCAGCACAAAACAGTCGGGTCTGAGTGTGCGGACGATGATGAACATCCTCGCCTACGCCGACGGCCAGCATGACCTGTTGCAGATCGCAGACATCGTCGGTGCCGATATCTTTACCTGTGCCGAGATCGCCCAGACCCTGTTCGACAACCGGTTGCTCAGCCGCGTGGGCGAATAGACCCGCAGGACAGTGCCGTGGCGACGGTCAGGTGCCGCCGAGGGCTGCCTCCACCTCTTGCGCGCGCACCTCGGCACGGGCCTGACGGGCAAGAATTTCGGTGTTGTTGTCCGAATCGTCATCGAAGATCTGTTCGCTGCGCACACCGGGTATTTCCGCGAAGGCGTTCATCGTGCGCACCGGAAAATAGGAGCGGCCAATGTGATCCCATCCGGGAACCTGGCGCAGGATGGACGAGATCGACAACGAACATTGCGCCTTGGGCACGGCACCGTGTTCCTGCACCGCGCGCGAAAGCTGCGCCGCCACTTCCGGGCTGACCTCGATCTCTTGCGCGACGACATGATAGGTTTCACGCGCATGATAGTCGATGTAGAAGCCAAGCAATTGTGGGCTCATCCCGAAGATCACGTCATTGCGTTCCGGTGCCGCCGGGTGGTGCCATGTCCCCGCCGGATCGAACAGCAGCCGCTGATCACCGTCGATCATCAGTGCCGAATGCCCGCCCGCGCCGGAGCGGTTGGAGACCATCGTGTAAAGCGTTACGGTCGGCGGCCCGACGGGTTCGAACCGGGCACGTGCCACGGCTTCGTCCGGTGCCCACACGGGTTCGGCCGCGCAGGCCGCCAGCCCGAGCAGAAGCCCGAGCGCCAGAACCGCACGCCGCAGCATCAGCGGAAGAACAGCGCGAGAATCGCCAGCACAACGAGGCAGGCGATGATGCCGTTGGTCAGGAACCTGACAAAGCCGTCAAAGGTTGCCTGCTGCGCCTTGATATCCATTTCGCCGTGCTTCCGGGTCTGATGATCTGCCATTGGGTTGGTCCTGTGTGCCATTGTTGAACAATCAATCGGGAATTAGCCGATTTCGCCGCGCCTGTCACGCGCCACGACGCGCGATGTGCGGGAGGGTTGCACACCGACCTCAGCTCACCCCGCGAAGCGACCAGAGCCACGCGCCATCCTCGCGCCGTTTGCGCGTGACCTCGCCCAAGGCACGAAGATGGTTGAGGTGCGCCACCGCCTCGACCATTGCCAGCCCGTAGATTCCCTCGTCGATCTGGCGCTTGAAGAGCGGTGCGAAACAGTCGCAGGCGACGCGCGGCCGGTCGAGGTGGTCGCGCAGGCGGTCGAGCGCGCCGTGGTGATTTTCGACCAGCTGGTGCAACCGGTCGGGCAGCCCGGTGAAGGGTAGCTTGTGGCCCGGCAGAACAAGCTGATCGGCGCGGGCGAACCGGGCAAGGTGGCCGCAGCTTTCGATCCAGTCGGCCACCGGGTCGGCCATCGGTTCGGTCGCGTAGACGCCCAGGTTGGGCGAGATCGAGGGTAAAAGCTGATCGGCCCCCAGCACAAGCGGAGCGTCCCGGCACCACAGCGTCGCCTGTTCCGGCGCGTGGCCGTGGCCGATGCGCACATCCCAGTCGCGCCCTCCGATGGACAGCACGTCGCCCTCGCGGATGCGGGTGTAGCCAAGCGGCATCGGCGCGACGATATCGGCAAAGTTGAAGGGGCGCTCAGTGGCGCGCTTGTCATAGATCGCCGCGTCCATTCCCGCGCCGCGCCAGAAGGCCAGCGTTTCCGGCGTCGGCCGGTCCTGAACGTCCAGAACCAGCATTCGCGCCATCAGCCACGCGGTGCGGGTGGTGGCCAGTTCCGCGCCCATCGACTGGAACCAGCCCGCCAGACCGATGTGGTCGGGGTGATGATGGGTGACGATCACGCGGGTGACGGGCCGCCCGCCAAGCGGGCCTTTCAGCAGATCCTCCCAGATCCCCCGTGCCTTGCGGCTGTCGAACCCGGTATCGACGATGGTCCAGCCATCGCCATCGCGCAGGGCATAGACGTTGACATGGTCAAGCGCCATCGGCAGCGGAGAGCGCAGCCAGAGGACACCCTCCGCAACCTCCACGGCCTCGCCGGGGGCGGGCGGGGTCTCGAACGGGTAATGGATCATGCCGAAAGGTCTTCGGCGGTCATCGCGTAGAGATCATCCGCCCCGGCAACGGCCTGTGCCAGCAGCCCCTGCGCCTCGGGCAACAGGCGGCCCAGGAAGACCGCCGCAAGTTTCGTGCGCGGACCCGTCCCGCCCTCGGCCAGCGACGCCTTCAGGTGGTAATGGCCGCCCAGCACCCGCGCGACCGCCAACAGGTAGGGCACGGCACCGGCGAAGCGGTCGTTCATCTCCATGTCAACCAGCGTTTGCGTCGCCTCGCGCAGCGCCGTTGCCGCCTCGGTCAGCCCGGCGTGATCGCCCTTGGCCGCCGTCGCGTCGACCTCGTCGAGCAGCGCGAACATCGCAGCACCGCCATCCATCATCTTGCGCGCCACGAGGTCCATCGCCTGAATCCCGTTGGTGCCCTCGTAGATCGCCGTTACCCGCACGTCGCGCAGATACTGCGCCGCGCCGGTTTCCTCGATATAGCCCATGCCGCCATGCACCTGGATGCCCAACTGGCTGACGTTGATGCCGGTTTCCGTGCCATAGGCCTTGGTCACAGGGGTCAGCAACGCGGCGCGCGCTTTCCACGCATCATCGCCGGTGGCGTGGCCCATGTCGATCGAGACCGCGTTGTCGAGCGCAATGGCGCGCGCCGCGAAGATCTCCGCCTTCATGTGCATCAACATCCGGCGCACATCGGCATGGTCGAGGATCGTCCCCGTCCCGTTTTCCACCGGGCTGCGTCCCTGCTTGCGCTCCATCGCGTAGGCAAGCGCGTGCTGAAAGGCGCCTTCGGCGGCGCAGATCCCCTGCACGCCGACGCCAAGCCGCGCGTTGTTCATCATGGTGAACATCGCCGCCATGCCGCCATTGGGCTTGCCGACCATCCAGCCCGTCGCGCCGTCGTACTGCATGACAGCCGTGGGCGACCCGTGCAGCCCCATCTTGTGTTCAAGGCTGACCACGCTCAGGCTGTTGCGCGTTCCCGGCGCGCCATTCTCGTCGGGGATGAACTTCGGCACCAGGAACAGGCTGATCCCCTTGGTTCCCGGCACCCCGTCGGGCAGCCGCGCCAGCACGAGGTGGCAGACGTTCTCGGAAAAATCGTTGTCGCCCCAGCTGATGTAGATCTTCTGCCCGGTGATCGCGTAGGTGCCGTCACCGTTCGGTTCCGCCTTCGTGCGCAGCGCGCCGACGTCGGACCCCGCCTGCGCCTCGGTCAGGTTCATGGTGCCGCACCAGTCGCCGGAAATAAGCCTCGGCAGGTAGAGCGCCTTCAACTCGTCGCTTGCGTGATGTTCCAACGCCTCGATCTGGCCTTGCGTCATCAACGGGTTAAGCTGCAACGACAGGCAGGCCGATCCGATCATTTCATTTACAGCCGTCGTCACCGCCATCGGCAGGCCAAGGCCACCGCTTTGCGGATCCGCCGACATGCCGATATAGCCGCCCTCGGCAATCGCGCGGTAGCCATCGGCAAAACCGGGCGAGGTGCGCACGACGCCGTTTTCCAACCGGGCGCCTTGCAAATCCCCACCCCGGTTGAGCGGCGCCAGCACCGTTTCGGCCATTTTGGCAGCCTCGGTGAGGATCGCGGCGACAGTATCGGGGGTGGCGTCCGCGTAGCGGTCGGTCGCGGTGACGCGGTCGAAACCGACAACATGGCGATACAGGAAATCGAATTCGGATACGGGCGCGGTATAGGGCATGGTCACTCCTCCTTGGCATGGGCCGCGCGGCACGCTATGGCCCTGTCCTTGCGGGTCAGGTATTTGGTGAACCCCGGCCCGATCAACAGGAACGTTACGTCGCTCATGGCTCACGGCAAGACTGAAATCCTGACGCCCGACGCTGCGGGCATCGCCCGCGTGGCGGATCTGCTGCGCGCTGGCCAGCTTGTCGCCCTGCCGACGGAAACGGTCTACGGGCTGGCGGGCGATGCGACCAGCGATATCGCCTGCGCCCGGATCTACGAGGCCAAGGGGCGGCCCCGCTTGAACCCGCTGATCGTGCATCTGCCATCTTCGGGCGCGGTGGCGCGCGTCGCGGTTCTCAACGATACCGCCCGCGCACTTGCCAACGCGTTCTGGCCCGGTGCGCTGACCATGGTGCTGCCGCTGCGCGACGGGCACGGCCTTTCGCCGAGTGTCACCGCCGGATTATCCACCGTGGCGATCCGGGTGCCCGCGCATCCCGCGATGCGCGCGGTTCTGGCGGCGTTCGGCGGTCCCCTCGCGGCGCCCTCGGCCAACCCGTCCGGACGGATCAGCCCAACCACGGCGGCGCATGTCCTGGCCGGTCTGGGCGGCCGGATCGCCGCCGTTGTTGATGGCGGCCCCTGCGGCGTCGGGGTGGAATCGACCATCGTCGCGCCCGGCGGATCGGGCACAAGGCTACTGCGAGACGGCGGCATCCCGCGCGAAGCGATCGAGGCCCTGACCGGCGCCCTCGTCAGTGACATGACACCAGGCCGGGTCGAGGCGCCCGGTCAACTCTCGTCGCATTACGCGCCCGTGGCGCCGTTGGTGGTGAACAGCCCGCTCGACGATCCGGGCGCGATACGTGTCGGCTTCGGCCCCGTTGAGGCCGATCTGACCCTGTCGGTCAACGGCGACCTGACCGAGGCCGCGACCAACCTGTTTGCCATCCTGCACGAGGCCGACGCGCGTGCTGGAAGGCGTGGAGCGGCGGCCATCCATGTCGCACCGATCCCCGATACCGGACTCGGCCGCGCGATCAACGACCGCCTGCGTCGCGCCGCCAGCCGATAGCGCCAATGCGGATGAAAGCCCCCTCAAGGGCTTGAAGACGCGCCCCCTGTCACGCGCGCCCGGCTTCGCCCGACAGCATCAGCGGCGAAACGCCAAGCTTGGCCAGTGCCGCCTCCCACTTGCCGGCCATGTCTCGGCCGAACAGGATCTCGTCGTCCGCCGCGCAGGTCAGCCAGCCGTTCTGCCCGATCTCCGCCTCCAGCTGGCCCGGCGCCCAGCCCGCATAGCCAAGCGTCATCACCGCCTTGGCTGGCCCACCGCCATGAGCGAGATCCTCAAGCACATCCAGCGTCGCCGTCATCCCGTAGCCGCCGACAACCGAAAGCGTGCCGTCCGCACCGCCATAGTCGCCGCTATGCAGCACGAAGCCGCGCCCGGTTTCCACCGGCCCGCCGAACAGGACCGGCACGCGCGGCGGTTGCTCCGCCTCGATCCCCAACTGGCTGATCATCTCGGCAAAGCTGACCTCCGGCACGGGCTTGTTGATGATCAGCCCCATGGCGCCCTTGTGGGAATGGTCGCACAGAAAAACCACCGCGCCATCAAAGCGTGGGTCCTGCATGCCGGGCATCGCGATAAGAAGCTGGCCTGTAAGATCGGTTTCCATGATCATTTTCTTTCAATCCCATGGGCTGAAGCATGTTCGGATTTCCGGGCAAGTGCAAGCGCTGCGCGCTGCGCGCAGGAGCTTCGCCAAAACGTTACTTCCTTTTGGTTGCTCGCGGTATTAATTCGCTATCCATGAAACGCCCCTCTTTGCACCCGGTTCTGACCGTTTTCAGCGCTCTCCTCATGGGCCTCCTCCTGCCGCTTTCCGCAGCCGCGCAATTCGATGCGCGTCGTCCGGACGACATTGTCCAGGTGCAGGTTCTGGAAGGCTGGCGGCGCGCCGATGGCAGCCACGTGGCGGGACTTCTGATCCGTCTGGCACCCGGCTGGAAGACCTATTGGCGGGCGCCCGGCGAAGGTGGCATCCCCCCGCATCTGCAATTGCGCGATCGGCGCGGGCTTCTCGGGGTCGAGATGCACTGGCCGGTGCCCGAGGTGTTCAATGCCAATGGCCTGCGTTCGGTCGGGTATCGGTCGGACGTGGTGTTGCCGCTGGAATTGACACTTGCCGACGGTCAGGGCGACCTGCAACTGGCCGGGAGGCTCGATCTGGGCGTGTGTCAGGATATCTGCATGCCTGTCTCGGTCACCCTGCGTGCCACCCTGCCCGCGGGCGGGCGGCCCGATCCGCGCATTGTCGCCGCTCTTGCCGACCGCCCCCTGACAGCGGCAGAGGCAGGCGCGGGCCGGATCACCTGTGTGCTGACCCCGATATCGGACGGGCTTCAGGTCGAGGTCGCAATGCTCTTGCCGCAACAGGGCCGGGACGAGGCCGTGGTCATCGAACTTCCCGACCCGTCGATCTGGATTTCCGAGGCTGACACGCGCCGCAGCGGTGGCATCCTGTATGCGACTGCCGACATCGTGCCCGCCGATGCCGGACCCTTCGCGCTTGACCGATCCAGCCTGCGGATGACGGTTCTGGCGGAAGGTCGCGCGGTGGAAATGATCGGCTGTCAGGGGCGATAAGCGGCGCGCCGGCGCGCCAGTGCGACCACCCCCGCAACGACAAGCGCGCCCGCCCAGAGCGCTATGCAGATTGCCGCGCTTCCCGCGATAAAGGCGAGGAAGGCGGCGCGGGTGCCCTCGATGGGCAGCAGCCCCGCCAGCGGCGCCCAGATCGCCCCGGTCAAGACCTGCGCCCCCAACGTCGCCGCAAAAAGCAGCGTCACCGCCAGCACCGCGACCCCGACCCCCGTCGCCATCGCCGGCGCGCGGGCCGCCGTGCGCAGCCCGCGCCGCAGCGCCTGCATCTGCCGCGCCACGTCCTGCTGCATGGCAAGGATCGCAGGCACCACCAGCAGCACCACCACCATGCCGAAGCCCAGCCCATAGACCAGCGTGATCACCGTGGGTTTCAGGAATTGCGCATCGGCAGAGCGTTCGTAAAGCAGCGGCGCAAGTCCCAGAACCGTGGTCAGCGTGGTCAACAGCACGGGCCGCAGGCGATCCGCCACCGCATCGACGATGGCGGGCACCGGACCCCGGACGCTGGCGTAATCGTCAACCGTGGTGATCAGCACGATGGAGTCATTGATGATGATCCCGGTCATGCCGATCAGCCCCACGACGGTGAACATGCTCAGCGGCACGTCCCACGCGGCGTGGCCGTAGATCGTGCCGACAAGGCCGAAGGGGATGACCGCCATCACCACGATGGGCCGGGTCCAGCTTGCGAAGATCCAGGCCAGCACGAGGTAGATCCCCAGAAGGCACAGGCCGAAGCCCAGAAGCGCGTCGTTCAGGAAGGCGTTTTCCTGTTCGGACAGGCCCGAAAGGCGGACCCCGACCCCGTAATCGGCCTCGATCTGCGGCAGGATCACCTCGCGCAATTCGGTCATCACCTGTTCGGCGCGGGCCGGGTCGTCCTCCGACAGGTCGCCGGTGACGGACACCAGCCGAAGTCCGTTCTCGCGCTGGATCGTGGCAAAGCCGGTCCGTGTGGTGACGGAAACCAGATCGGCGAGCGGCACGTACTCGCCGGAAGAGGCGCGCAGAAGCGTGCGGTCAAGGAAATCGGCGGTCAGTTCACCCTCGGGCAATTGCACCCGGATCGCGGCGGTGCGCACCCCGGCCGGGAAGGTTGCCGCCTCGATCCCGTTCAGCCGGTCGCGCAGCACCCGGCCGAGCGACCCGATCTCGAAGCCGAGCGCGCGCCCCTGCGGGGTCAACTCAAGGATCATCTCGTCGCGGTCATAGGCCAGCGTATCTTCCAGTGCCGATACCTCGGGGTAGGGGCCAAGCGCGGTCTGCACCGCCATTGCGGCCTCTTTCAGCACCCCGGTTTCCGCCCCGAAAAGCTGCACGTCTATGGCATCGCCACCGGGGCCGCCGCGCCAGCCGCGAAAGCTGACCGCTTCGGCGAGCGGATGCTGGTTCACCTCGTCCTGCAAATCCGCGACGAACTGGAAGCTGGAATAGGGACGCAGGTCGGCCTCGATCAGCTCGATCGCGATCGAACCCAGAAGGTCGCCCTCCTTGTCATCGGCCACAGCCAGCCCGCGCCCGGTGGTGCCGCCAACCTCGGCCAGCACGAAGACGAGCGGGTTTGCCCCGTATTCCTCTTCGTAGCGGGCGGCAACGGCCTCTGTCGCGCGCTGCATTTCGCGCATCATCTCAAGGCTGTCATCCCGGTTCGCGCCATCCAGCATGGCGAAGTTCCCCGAGACGGAGCTTTGCTCCGGCGCGTTGAAAAAGCGCCAGGTCACGTCGCCACGCAGGAACACCGCCATTTGCGCGGCGAGGATCAGGATCACCCCCGCAAAAACCGGATAGCGGGCCCAGATCACCAGTTTCATCGCCCGCCGGAACAACGTGTCACGCACCCACGAGAAACCGATGTTCACCACCCTGCTAGGCCAGTCGTACCAATGGGTTTTCGCGGTGTGCGTCAGCGCATGCGCCATGTGGTGGGGCAGGATGATGAAGCATTCCAAGAGACTCGCGGTCAGCACCGCGATCACGGTGAAGGGAATGTCGGCGATCAGTTCGCCAAACCGCCCGCCCACGGCCACCAGCGCCGCGAAGGCCAGGATCGTGGTCAGCGTCGCGGAAAAGACCGGCGCCGCCATGCGCCGCGCAGCGTTCTCGGCGGCGACGACGGGCGCCTCGCCCAGCCGACGCGCGCGGAAATCCGCGTGCTCGCCCACGACGATGGCATCATCCACCACGATCCCGAGCGTGATGATCAGCGCGAAAAGCGAGATCATGTTCAGCGTCAGCCCGGCGAAATACATGATCGTGATTGCCGAGAGCATCGACACCGGAATGCCCAGCGCCACCCAGAAGGCGGTGCGCGCATTGAGAAACAGGAAGAGCAGCCCGACCACCAAGGCAAGCCCCAGCAGACCGTTGTCGAGAAGGATGTTCAGCCGCCCGGAAATCGCCTCGGCCCGCGTGCGGATAAGCTCGACCGAGACGCCCTCGGGAAGGGTCAGGTCCAGCTCCGCCGCCACCTCGGTCACGGTGCGCTGAATCCCGATGGCATCGCCCCGGTCGGACCGATCGACGCGGATCGAAATGGCCGGGCTGTCACCCACGAAATAGGCCCGGTCGCGGTCGATCCCTTCCTCGGTCACGCTGGCCAGGTCACCGATCGTCAGGGCGGACCCATCGGCGTTGTAGCGCAGCACGATGCCCGCAACATCCACCGTGCTGCGCCGCGCGACGCCGGTGCGTACCCGCGCGTTGGCCCCGGTCACGTCGCCGGCCGGGGCGGTGTCGGCCTCCGCCGCGATGGCCTGCGCGATTTGCGACATCGAAACGTCATGCCGGATCAGCGACGCCGAGGGCACCTCGACAACAATCTCGGGCGCCGCCACGCCCCGGATCGTCGTGCGCGTCACGCCGCGATCGAACAACATCGCCACGAATTCATCGGCGAAGCGGCCCAGTTGATCGGTGCTGACCGGCCCCGAGATCACCACATCTGTGACCCGGTCACGCCAAACGCCGCGCCGCACCAGCGGATCCTCGGCATCCTCGGGCAGGGTGTTCACCCCGTCGACCGCAACCTGCACGTCATCGGCGGCGCGGCCCATATCCCAGCCGGGATCGAATTCCAGCCGGATGGTGGCGCTGCCCTCGCGGCTCGTGGCGCTGCTTTCGGCCACGCCCTCCACCGCCAGCAGCACTGGTTCCAGCACCGCGACGATGGCTTCGTCGACATCTTCGGCGCCGGCCCCGTCCCAGCGGACGCTGACGCTGACATTGTCTACGACCACATCGGGAAAGAACTGCGCCCGCATGCGCGGAAAGATCGCCAGCCCGACAACGACCAGCACAACCAGCAGAAGGTTCGCCGCCGTCGCGTGGCGGGTAAAGTAGGACAGGACGCCCCCGGCACTGTCGGGAAGTTGCCTCATCCGCCCATCCTGCTTTCGATCCGGGTGACGATCCGCAGGGGCACCTCGTCCTGCTGCAATTGCAAAAGCATCCGGTCGCGCACATCCTCGGGCAGGACGCTGTTGGTTTCGACATAGGCGATCAGGCGTGCCCGCCGGTCAGGGTCCAGCGGGATCGTGTCGGGCGTGGCCTCGGCCTGATCGTCAACGCCGGGGCGCAGCGGGGTGACACGAATCCCCGCGCCGAGAGAGGGCGAGCGCGACACCACCACCTCGGCCCCGTCAAGTTCAGGCGGGGCTCGCACGATGACGTCATCGCCCTGCCGCCGCAGCAGGGTGACCTGCGCCTCTTCCAGTCGGTTTTCCGTCCCCAGAACGAGAACGGTATCTTGAGCATCGAGCGCGGTTGCCGGCAGGATCACCACGTTGTTCAGCGCCGGTTCCTGTAGCCGCACGGTCACGAAGTCGCCGGCCCGGAAGCCGCGCGTTTCCAGCAGTTCCGCATAGAGAAGCCGCCCAGATTGCCCCTCACGCACCTCGCCACTTTCGCGGGTGAGGCGCGCGGGCGCGACGATATCCAGCCCCATCGCGTCCAGAACCACCGTGACATCGGCATCGGGCAGGCTGCCATCCTCGCGCAGCAGCCGCGCGTATTGCTCGGTCGAGATGCGAAAGGACACTTCAAGCGCGTGCGCGTCGATCAGCGTCGCCACCCGTTCGTTGCGGTTGACCAGACCGCCCTGCACGACGCTCACATCCGCCAGAACGCCCGCGAATTCCGCCCGCAACTCGGTTTTCGCCAGCATCCGGTCTGCCTCCGCCAACGCAATGCGCCGCCGGTCCAGCATGGTGCCCGCTTGATCGGACTGCGCTTCGGCCTGCGCAAGGGCCTGCCTGCGCGACAGAACCGCCTGATGCGCGCTTGCCGCCGCCAACTCCGCCGTTTCGACGCTGGCCGCCGAGCCAACGCCACGTTCCAGCAAATCCTGTTGCCGGGTCATCGCCCGATCCCGCAACGCCGCCTGCGCCTGTGCCGCGGCCACATCCTCGCGCGCCAGTTGGACCGCGGCCTCGGCCTCGGCAAGGCTGTTTTCCGCTTCGCGGAGGTCGGTGGCGGCCAGATCACGCGCCGACTGTGCCTCGGCGGGGTCGATCCGCAACAAGAGCGCGCCAGCCTCGACTTCGCCGCCATCCTCGAACCCGTCCGCCAGCGTCAGCACCGTTCCGGCGGCCGGCGCCCGCAATTCGAGGGTTCGACGGCTGCGCACGTCACCAAAGGCGGTCAGGGTCGGGGTTGCGGTCTGGAACGTGACCGGCGTTACCTCTGCGGAAAATACCCGCTCGCGGGCGAAGGAGGGTTGACCATCCTGCGCCCATCGCTCCTGCAACGCGCCGTAAATGCTGTTTCCTGCCAGGGCCAAAAGCCCAAGCGTCAGTGAAATCAGGAAAAGCCCTGCAAGGGCGCGTCGAAAAAAGCGCATGGGCCAAAGCCTTGTGACTGGTCAGTATCAGTAAATAGAGCGCGCGCCCCCACCCGCCAAGCAGTCATTGACACGGACAACCGCGTCACTTCCGTCGCTGGTGCTCGTCAAGGCGCGGAAATATCTCCACGAAATTGCACGGCAGGTGCCGATAATCGAGCTGCAATTGCAGGATTTCGTCCCACGCGTCCTTGCAGGCACCAGAGCTGCCCGGCAGCGCGAACAGGTAGGTGCCGTTCGCGACGCCACCGGTGGCCCGGCTTTGCACTGCGCTGGTGCCGATCTTTTGATAAGAGACCATCGTGAACACGGTGGCGAAGGCCTCGATCTCTTTTTCATAGACATCGCGGTGCGCCTCGACCGTGACATCGCGGCCCGTCAGCCCGGTGCCGCCGGTGGAAATCACCACGTCGATATCCGGGTTGGCGCACCAGGCGCGCAGGTGGTCGGCGATCTCGGCGCGTTCATCGCGGCAAATCTTGCGATCAGCCAGCACATGCCCTGCCGCGCGAATGCGCGCCTCCAGCACATCGCCCGATTTGTCCTCGGCCAGGCTGCGCGTGTCGGACACCGCCAAAAGCGCGATGCGGACCGGCATGAAGGTCTTGCTTTCGTCGATGCGGCTCATGGTCTGTCCTTCAATTCGTTTATGCAGGGGGGGGCTGCCTCATCCGCGCAACTTCGATTGGATCGACAAGAGATCGGCCCAGGCCTCGCGCTTTCGGGGCGGTTGGCGCAGCAGGAACGCCGGGTGAAACATCGGCATCGCGGGGCGGGCCATCACCTCTTGCCAGGTGCCGCGCAGCCGCGTGATACCACGCCGCCCGAGCAATCCCTGGCAGCTGATATTGCCCATCAGGACAATTACTTCGGGCGCGGCGAGGTCGATATGGCGCTGCACGAATGGCAGCATCATCGCAATCTCCGCCGGGCTTGGGTCGCGGTTCTGTGGCGGTCGCCACGGCAGGATATTGGTGATGTAAAGCGCCTCTTTCGCGTCCGGCGAGGCGCGGTTCAGGCCGATCGCATCGAACATCCGGTCAAGCAATTGCCCCGCGCGCCCCACGAAGGGTTTGCCTTGCATATCTTCCTCTCGTCCCGGCGCTTCGCCCACAATCATGACCCGGGCTGCGGGGTTGCCATCGCAAAAGACGAAAGTCCGCGCGCCGTGGCGCAGGTCGCAATGGGCAAAGCCCTCCATCTCGGCGGCCAGTTGCGCGAGATCGCCCGCGCGGGTGGCTGCCTTTCGCGCTTCGGCCACAGGGTCGGCGCCCTCCGCCGGGGGGGCTATGGCCGAAGCGGCAGGTGCGGACGTCGATGCTGGCGTGGCCACAGGGTTCGGGACCGGGACCGGAACCGCAGCCGCCTCGAAGCGGTTCACCGGTGCCTCGGCAATCGCTTCGTCGGCGCCAAGCTCAACCTGCCAGGCGAGCCAGTCCAGCGCGGTGTGATAGGGGATCTGCGACTCCATCCCCCCAAGCTAGGCCCGACCCCGTCAGAGGTAAATGCCCCACGCGCAGCCCGGCGCGCGCCGGGGCCGAGGAAAGCCCCTCGAGGGCTTGACGAGGCGCTGCTAAAGCGATGCCTTGCGCAGGTCGGCCATCAGTTCCGACAGCGCCGCCTCGTATTGCGCGTTTGTCAGCTTCCCGGCGTCGTCGAACTGATCCGCACATTGCCCCACCAGAACCTCGGGCCCCGGCAGCAGGCGCGGGCGGAACGGTGTCAGGCACAGGCGCAGCGTCCACTGCGTGCGCTCGCCGCCGGCGCGGCCCGCCGTGGCAGCCATGATCGCAACCGGCTTGTCGCGCCAGGGCGCGGCCTTGGTGCGGCTGACCCAATCGAGCGCATTCTTCAGAACCCCCGAAATCCCCTTGTTGTATTCCGGGCCGGAAATCACCACCGCGTCGGCGGCCTCGATCTGGTCGGCCAACCGCTGCACCGGGGCGGGGATTCCCTCCGCCGCCTCCAGGTCGCCGTCGTAAAGCGGCAGGCGCAGATCGGCCTCCGTGAACACGGCCGGATCATAGAGCCGCGCCGCCGCGTGCACCAGTTTGCGATTGTAGGAGCCTTCGCGCAGCGATCCGCTGATGCCCAGCAATGTTCCCGATGCCATGTACCTTGTCCTCTCATCCGTTTCATCTTGTCGCCCGACCATAGCTAAACGCGATCCGGGCGAAATCCATTCTTCCGCACAGGCGCTGTGCACGGCGCGCGCCCCTTGGCAAGCGGCGATGCGAGGTGTATCCCGCCTGTCAATGACGCGGATTTTCGACATGGATGACCGGACGCGCCTGCCGTGGCGGTTTCACGGTCTGTGCGCCTCGGGCCGGGTGAGCGGGTTATTGCCCTGCTGACCACAGCCACCCATTGCAGCCAACACCCCGCAGCCAACACCCCCGAGAGAGTATCAAACGATGACCGGCAAGACGCTTTATGACAAGATCTGGGACGCCCACCTGGTCCATGACGACGCCGAAGGCACCAGCCTGATCTATATCGACCGCCACCTCGTGCACGAGGTGACCAGCCCGCAGGCTTTTGAAGGCCTGCGCATGACGAACAGAACGGTGCGCGCGCCCGACAAGACCATCGCGGTGCCAGATCACAACGTGCCGACGACGCCGGGCCGCGACAACCCCGACCAGATGCCGGAAGACAGCCGCATCCAGGTCGCTGCGCTCGACACCAATGCCAGGGAATTCGGCATTCATTACTACCCGGTCAGTGACGTGCGCCAGGGCATCGTGCATATCGTCGGCCCCGAACAGGGCTGGACCCTGCCGGGCATGACCGTGGTCTGCGGTGACAGCCACACCGCGACGCACGGCGCGTTCGGCGCGCTCGCGCACGGCATCGGCACCTCGGAGGTCGAACATGTGCTGGCGACCCAGACGCTGATCCAGCAGAAATCGAAGAACATGAAGGTCGAGATCACCGGCACGCTCAACCCCGGTGTCACCGCCAAGGACATCACGCTGGCGGTCATTGGCGAAACCGGCACCGCCGGCGGCACCGGCCATGTCATCGAATATTGCGGCGAGGCGATCCGCGCGCTGTCGATGGAAGGCCGCATGACGGTCTGCAACATGGCGATCGAGGGCGGCGCGCGCGCCGGCCTGATCGCGCCGGATGAGACCACGTTCGACTACGTCAAGGGCCGCCCGCACGCGCCGAAAGGCGCCCAGTGGGAGGCGGCGATGGCATGGTGGCAGACGCTGCAGTCCGATGACGATGCGCATTGGGACAAGGTGGTGACGATCAGGGGCGAGGATATCGCGCCGGTCGTCACGTGGGGCACCTCGCCCGAGGACGTGCTGCCGATCACAGCCAGCGTTCCCGCGCCCGAGGATTTCGAGGGCGGCAAGGTCGAGGCGGCGCGCCGCGCGCTCGATTACATGGGGCTGGAACCGGGCACGCCGCTCGACCGGATCGAGATCGACACCGTCTTCATCGGCTCCTGCACCAATGGCCGGATCGAGGATCTGCGCGCCGCTGCCGAAATCCTGAAGGGCAAGACGATCAGCGTGAAGCGCGCCATGGTGGTGCCGGGGTCCGGCCTTGTCCGCGCGCAGGCCGAGGAAGAGGGGCTGGCCGATATCTTCAAGGAGGCCGGTTTCGAATGGCGCCTTGCGGGCTGTTCCATGTGCCTTGCGATGAACCCCGACCAGCTTGCCCCCGGCGAACGCTGTGCCGCGACCTCCAACCGCAATTTCGAGGGCCGGCAGGGCCGCGGCGGGCGCACCCACCTGATGAGCCCCGCAATGGCCGCGGCCGCGGCGGTGACCGGTCACCTGACGGATGTGCGCGATTTGATGTAAATCCGCATTTGCAGGAATGAACAGGAAGCCCGGCACAAAAATGCCGGGTTTTCTTTTTAGAAAGGGCCTGTCTCTCAACGTGCCGATGTTTCGGCTTTTCGGTCAGGATCCATGAAAGATATCGAGTTCTGGTTTTCCATTGGCAGTCCCTACGGCTATCTTTCGGTGATGCGCTTGCCACGTTTGCAGCAGGAAACAGGCGTCAGGGTGATCTGGCGTCCGTTCCCGCTGCGCCAGATCATGATCGAGATGAACAATTTCCCGTATCTCGACAAGCCCGCAAAGGTGGCCTACCTCTGGCAGGACATCGCGCGGCAGGCGCGAAAACACGGGCTGTCACCGAACCTGCCCGCACCGTTCCCGTTGGGTGGCTGCGATCTTGCCGACCGGGTGGCGCTGGTCGCGCAGATGGAAGGCTGGATCGAACCCTATGTGCGCCAAAGCTACCTGCACTGGCTGCATGAGGGGCAACCCGCCGGGGCGGAACCGAACCTCAGCCATTCCATTCTCGAATGCAGGCAGGACCCCGACCGGGTGATTGCCACGGCTGAGGGCGGCCGGATCGAAAGCGTCTATCAGACCGCGTTGCACGAGGCGCGCGAAAGACACATTTTCGGTGCGCCCAGCTTCGTCGTGGACGGCGAGCTTTTCTGGGGCGACGACCGGTTGAACGACGCTATTCACGCGGCAATGCCCGCACCACGCGGCGCGGTGGTCAAGAAGGCCCGGCCATCGCCGGATCCGATGCCAACCGGGGCGCCGTCGGTCTCCGCAGCCCGGACCGTTCGCTTGCGTCAACCGGGCAGAGCCGGATAGCCTTCGGCTGCGCCACGCCGCACGTTTACAGGAAAATGCGCTCGATCGTCCACCATGCGCCGATCAGGCTGATCAGGATCGACCCCACCACCGACACCGCGCGATACATGACCTGCGTGTCGCGCACGGGCTGCTCTTCCACGCGCAGTGGCGCGATCATCGCGAAACGCACGGCAACGAGGATCAGCACCAATGCGCTAAAGATCACCGCAAGCTGACCGAACTCGACCCCGACGTTGAAGCCCAGCAGCGCGGCGACGAAATGGCTTGCCGTGATGCCGAAATCGCCAAGAACGCTGGCAAAGCCCAGCCCGTGCAGCAGGCCGAAGACAAACACAAGGCCGGTGCGGGCCATCACATTGACATGGCCGCGGATATTTTCCACCCCGACATAGACAATGGAGGCGGCGATCAGCGGCTCCACGATGCTGGTTGGAATACTGACGAGGCCGAGACTGGCCAGCGCCAGCGTGATCGTGTGGGCCACGGTAAAGGACGAGACCTGGAACAGGATCGGTTTGAGGTGCAGAGAGAAGAAGAACAGACCGAGGACGAACAGGATATGGTCGATACCAAGCGGAACGATATGCTCAAACCCCACGATGATATAGCGGGCAAAGACCGCCCATGCGCTTTCGGTGCGGATTTCCAGCCGCGGCAGGGGGGCTGTCAGGTCGCCATCCGACAGGAACGCGGTGTAGGCATCCTCGCCGCCGCCGACCTGCCGCACGACCAGATCGCCGTAAAGCGCGGCCCAGCCGACGCGCACCGGGTCGTCGCCCTCTGGCAGGTCGGCGCGCAGGTTGAGGGTAGAGGAGCGGGCCAGGTCGAAATTGCCGACCTCGGGGATCGAGGCGCCGACCAGTTCGGGCAGGATTCGGTCGCCATTGACCTCGATGATGATGCGCCGCTGCATGCGGGGCCAGAAACCCTCCAACTCCGCGCGCAGGGTCGCGGGATCGGTTGCGCGCAATTCGGCGTAGATTTGCTCGACCGGCGATTGGGTCGTGTCGGTGATCGCGGCCAGGTCCATCTCTGCGAGGATCGATTCCAGCGACAACTGGATACTCATGGTGATCTCGGTCTCGGTCACTTGCACATCAGCGATGCCCGGATCGATTTCGTGCGCGCGTACGCCCGGCGCGGCGAACAGGAAAAGCGCCGTTGACACGGCCAGCAACCGGGTCATCTTGTTGATCATCATATCAGGGAATCCCATGTCCTATCTCGTCCGATCATTCATTGCCTTAAATTTGGCCCTGTTGCCAGCCGTTCCCAGTGCCGCGCATGAATTCTGGATCGACCCGGTCGCGTATGAAATTTCCGCGGATGACCGGATTGAGGCGCATCTCCGCGTCGGATCCAACTATGACGGCACATCCATGGTCTACCTGCCGCGCAACTTTTCGCGCTTCGACGTGGCGCTTGGGGATGACCTGATCCCGGTCGAAGGCCGTATGGGCGCGCGCCCGGCCTTGCAGATGGATGCCCCGGGCGAGGGGTTGGCGGTGGTTCTGTATGAGGCCACCAACAACATCGTGAACTGGGATGAGTGGGATCGGTTTGCGGGCTTTTGCGAGCATAAGGATTTCACCGAGGTTCTGGATCGCCATGTAGCGCGTGGCTTGCCGGAAAGCGGGTTCACCGAGTCCTACACCCGGCATGCGAAAAGTCTTGTCGCCATCGGCGCAGGTGCCGGCGCGGATCGCGAGTTCGGCCTGCGCACCGAGTTCGTGGCGCTTGCCAATCCCTATGCCGACGATGTGTCGGGCGGCCTGCCCGTGCGCCTGCTGCTGGAGGGCGAGCCGCGCCGCGATGTGCAGGTCGAGCTTTGGGATCGCGCCCCGGATGGAGACATTTCGGTGGTGAAATACCGGACCGATCAGGCGGGCGAAGCGCTGTTGCCGGTGGCGCCGGGACACATCTACATGGCCGACTCCGTGGTGATGCTGGAGGTTGAACCGGAATCCGCCGGTGATCCGGTGTGGCATTCGCTCTGGGCGTCGCTGACCTTCGCGGTTCCTGCCGAATAAGCGCGCGTCTTGTGTTGCGCCGGCATTGCGGCTATGCCCGGTCGCGGACGCGAAGGAGGCCCCGAGAGATGGAAAATTTCACCAAGCTGACCGGCATCGCAGCCCCGCTGCCCCTGATCAATGTCGATACCGACATGCTCATCCCCAAGCAGTTCCTGAAGACGATCAAGCGGACCGGCCTCGGCGTGAACCTCTTTCACGAGATGCGCTATGACGACGATGGCAACGAGATCGCCGATTTCGTGCTGAACAAGCCTGCATATCGCAACGCGGAAATCCTTGTCGCCGGTGACAATTTCGGCTGCGGATCGTCGCGCGAACACGCGCCCTGGGCGCTGCTGGATTTCGGCATCCGCTGCGTCATCGCGCCCGGCTTTGCCGACATTTTCTACAACAACTGCTTCAAGAACGGCATCCTGCCGATCGCTCTGCCGCAGGAAGAGGTGGACAAGCTGATGGACGACGCCGAGCGCGGCGCCAACGCGACCATCAGCGTCGATCTCGAAACCCAGACGATCAGCGGCCCCGATGGCGGCGAGATCAAGTTCGAGGTCGATCCGTTCCGCAAGCATTGCCTGCTCAACGGGCTCGACGATATCGGCCTGACGCTGGAAAAGGCGGCTTCTATCGACAGCTTCGAAGCGAAAGCCGCGCAAGAGCGCCCTTGGGTCTGAATTTACCGCGACAACAAGATATGGCCCTGCGTCCCCGGACGTGGGGCTTTTTTGTGGCCACTGATGCAAACCGGAGACAGGTTTTTTCCCAAAATCGCCACAGTAATTCCGTAGCTCCCAACAGACACTTGCGGAATGAAGCGAATGTGGGCAAGATCATGGCAAATGAGGCAATCCGGTGGCAGCCGGATCTATACGTGGAACAAGAGCCGCACAAAAAAGGCTCGTCCAGGTAAAGGGTTATTGGCAGTGGTCGCACAGCTATCCAACGCTGTGGTGCGGGCGGTTCTGGTTATCGTCGTGATATGCACCCCATCCTTGCTGCTTCCGGCGGCATCGCCGGACTCGGCGCAGGTGGTCGTGCTTGTGGCCCTGTTCGCGGGGCTGTTCACCTTTTCGGAATATGCCTCGCGCTATCCCGGCCTGATCGAATTCCGCGATGCGCCGCCGTTCAATCGGGTGCGTGCGATCGGCATCTTCGCAACGCTCTTCCTTCTCAGCCTTGCGGCCGGGGCGCCGGACGGGCCGCAAACGCTGTCGTTGATCGTCAATGCCACCGGCCTCGTGCTCGCGCATGCGCTCGATTTCAGCTATAGCCCGATCTGGCTGTTGCAGGTTTTCCTGCCTGAAACCGCCAGCAACGGCGATCTGACCCTTCTGCGCGCGATGGGCGGGCTCAGCTTTCTGATCGGCCTTGTCACGATTGTGATCTTCGCGATCCTGATGCGGCTGAAAGGCTGGCCGAACCGCAACAGCAGCTTCAATGTCTGGGTCAACCTGCCCACCTTCGACCCTACGGCAGGTGGTGACGTTGTCGCCCGCTTGACGCGCGATGCCCGCGTTAACCTGATCTTAGGGTTTACCCTGCCATTCCTGATGCCGGTGCTGGCAAGCTACGGAATCGAGAACCTCGACGTCTCGATCGCCAGCTCGTCGCAACTCATGGTCTGGATGGTATCACTATGGAGCTTCCTGCCGGTCAGCCTGCTGATGCGCGGGATGGCGATGGGCCGAATTGCCCACATGATCACCGAGCGGCGCAAGCAGATCGTGCGCGATCTGGTCGAACAGGGCGCGCTTGCGTCGGCCTGACCCTGTGGCTTCTGATGGCGCTGCCGGGCACCGCTGACACGATCCGGCTGGCCACCTATCACACCGAATTGTCGCGCGCCGGGCCGGGGCTGCTGTTGCGCGATATCCTGCGCGGCGAGGATGAGCAGATTGCCGCCGTCATCGCGGTGATCGCGGCCAATGCTCCCGATATCGTGCTGTTGCAGGGGATCGACCATGACCTTGAGGGCCATGCGCTGGCCGCGTTCTCCGACCGGTTGCAGGCGGCTGGTGCGATCTACCCCTACCGGCTGGCGCTGCCGCCGAATGCCGGGGTGTCGACGGCGCACGATCTTGACGGCGACGGGCGGCGCGGGATGCCGCGCGACGCGCAAAGCTATGGCCGCTTCCGGGGCGAAGGCGGTATGGCGCTTCTGTCGCGCTATCCCATCGGCGCGGTGCGCGACCATTCCGGGTTTCTCTGGCGCGACCTTCCGGGCGGTCAGGTGCAAGGCGTGCTGTCGCCCGAGGCCCTGGCCGTGCAGCGACTGGCCAGCGGCGCCGCTTGGGATGTTGCGGTGGACGTGGGGGACGCGGTGCTGCGCCTTCTGACGATACACGCCGCGCCCCCGGTTTTCGACGGACCGGAAGACCGCAACGGGCGCCGCAACGAGGATGAACTGTGGTTCTGGTTGCGACAATTCGCCGGCTGGTCGCCGGACGGCGCGCCGCCGCCAGAGCCGCCGCTGGCCATCATCGGCGTGCTGAACGCCGACCCGGTCGACGGCGAGGCGCGGCGCGGCGCGCTGACGGCGGCACTGACCCACCCTTTGTTGCAGGACCCGAGGCCGCAAAGCCCCGGCGGCGCGGAAGACGGCGACGCCACCGACACCGTCGATTGGCGCGATCCCGACCCCGGCAACCTGCGCACCGATTACATCCTGCCCTCCGCCGATCTGGACGTGACCGGCGCGGGCGTCGTCTGGCCCGCCCGTGACGATCCAGACCGCGCCTTGCTTGGCGGATCAGACGGCATCGGGGCCTCACGCCACCGGTTGGTCTGGGTCGATCTGGTGCTGGAGGGCGCGGGGCAGCGCTGAAGCCAACGGCGTTTGCGGCCGCGCGGGCCAAGCCCTGGTGCCCGGCGCAGACCCCCGACGCTTCGTTCGTCGCCCGCAGGGGCGCTTAGTGACGTCGACAGGACCGCTCCGCCGATTCAGGCGATTGCCGTGTCCGCAGTGAACTCCTGCCTTCCAAAACATCGCAAACTGCTGTAAGGCCACGCTATCTGAGACGTGACGCTTTGACCCTGGCGCATGGAATGATGAAAGGGTCGGCGGCAATGGGGCCGCCATGTCAAACGGAGGACCCGGGATACGCCTGGGAGTGCCTTCAAACAGGATACGATGATGTTCAACATTACGACGAAAAGCATGCAGTGGGGCGAAGAAACGCTGACACTGGAAACGGGCAAGATTGCCCGCCAGGCAGATGGCTCGGTCATTGCCACGCTCGGCGAAACCTCGGTCATGGCCAACGTGACCTTCGCCAAGGAACCCAAGCCGGGACTGGATTTCTTCCCGCTGACGGTTCACTATCAGGAAAAATACTATGCTGCGGGCAAGGTGCCCGGCGGTTTCTTCAAACGCGAGGCGCGCCCGTCCGAGAAGGAAACGCTGACCGCCCGCCTGATCGACCGGCCGATCCGCCCGCTGTTCGTGCCCGGCTTCAAGAACGAAACTTTGGTCATGTGCACGGTGCTCAGCCACGATCTGGTCAATGACCCGGACGTGGTGGCGATGATTGCGGCTTCGGCGGCGCTGACGATCTCCGGTGCCCCCTTCCGCGGGCCGATCGCGGGCTGCCGCGTCGGTTACGAGGATGGTGAGTACATCCTGAACCCCACCGTTGACGACATGCAGGACCTGCGCAGCAAGCCCGAGCAACGGCTTGACCTCGTTGTCGCCGGTACGAAAAACGCCGTGATGATGGTTGAATCGGAAGCATACGAGCTGAGCGAGGAAGAAATGCTTGGCGCCGTCAATTTCGCGCATGAGCAGATCAAACCGGTTTGCGACCTGATCATCTCGCTTGCCGAGGATGCCGCGAAGGAGCCGTTCGACTTCCAGCCGCCGCAATATGACGACCTTTACGCTGCCGTGAAGGCCGCCGGGGAAGACAGCATGCGCGCCGCCTTCGCCATCCGTGACAAACAGGAACGCACCCACGCGATCACCGCTGCCAAGGACGCGATCAAGGCGGCCCTGACCGAGGAACAGCTTGAGGATGCCAACCTTGGCGCGGCGCTGAAAAAGCTGGAATCGAACGTGCTGCGCGGCGATGTCGTGAAGAACGGCAACCGGATCGACGGGCGGGCGCTGGATGAAATCCGGCCGATCGCCTGTGAAACCGGCCTTTTGTCGCGCACCCATGGATCGGCGCTGTTCACCCGTGGTGAAACGCAAGGCCTGATCGTGACGACGCTTGGCACCGGCGATGATGAGCAGTTCATCGACGCGCTGACCGGCAATTCGCGCTCCAACTTCCTGCTGCACTACAACTTCCCGCCCTATTCGGTCGGTGAAGCGGGCCGCGTCGGCCCTCCGGGACGGCGCGAGATCGGCCATGGCAAGCTCGCGTGGCGCGCGCTTCAGGCGGTTCTGCCGGCACCCACCGATTTCCCCTACACGATCCGCCTCGTGTCCGAGATCACCGAATCGAACGGCTCATCGTCGATGGCGACGGTCTGCGGCTCATCCCTGTCGATGATGGATGCAGGTGTTCCGCTGAAGGCGCCGGTAGCCGGTGTGGCCATGGGCCTCGTGCTGGAAGAGGACGGCAGCTACGGTATCCTGTCCGACATCCTTGGCGATGAGGATCACCTCGGAGACATGGACTTCAAGGTGGCCGGCACGGAAAACGGCATCACCTCGTTGCAGATGGACATCAAGGTCGCGGGTATCACGCCCGAGATCATGGGAAAGGCCCTGGCACAGGCGAAAACCGGCCGGTTGCACATCCTGGGCGAAATGGCCAAGGCGATGACGGCACCGGGCGAGTTCTCGATTCACGCGCCGCGCATCGAGACGATGCAGATCCCGACCGACAAGATCCGCGAAGTGATCGGGTCGGGCGGAAAGGTGATCCGCGAGATCGTCGAGGTGTCGGGCGCCAAGGTCGATATCAACGACGATGGCATCATCAAGATCGCCAGCCCGAACGCGGAGGCCATCCAGAAGGCCTACGACATGATCCATTCAATCGTGGCGGAGCCGGAAGAGGGCCATATCTACAAGGGCAAGGTCGTGAAGATCGTCGATTTCGGCGCCTTCGTGAACTTCTTCGGCAAGCGCGACGGGCTTGTGCATGTCAGCCAGATCGAGAACCGCCGCCTGAACCATCCGTCCGACGTGCTGAAGGAAGGTCAGGAAGTCTGGGTCAAGCTTCTAGGCTTCGATGATCGCGGCAAGGTGCGTCTGGCGATGAAGATGGTGGACCAGGAGACCGGGAAAGAGCTTCAGCCGGAAGACTGATCCGTTATCGCTTGAACGATCATGCAGCGCCCCGGTGTATCCCATCGGGGCGTTTCGCGTTGCTAGGCTGCAAGGCCCGTTTCGAATCGCGGCTGAGCGTGCTATCCGTTGTGGAATGAAAAGCCCCGCCCACAATATAAGCGATAAGCGTCCGGTGATCCGGCAGTTGGACGAAACGGTGGTCAACCGCATCGCCGCCGGCGAGGTGGTGGAGCGGCCTGCCTCCGCCGTCAAGGAGCTCGTTGAAAACGCGATAGATTCCGGAGCGACCCGCATCACGCTAGAGGTCGCCCATGGCGGAAAATCCCTGATCCGCGTCACCGACGATGGCTGCGGCATGGGTGCGGAGGATCTGCCGCTGGCCTTGGCGCGTCATGCGACATCCAAGATCGACGGCAAAGATCTTTTGAACATCAACAGCTTCGGCTTTCGAGGCGAGGCGCTGCCGTCGCTCGGTTCGGTCGGACGGCTTGTCATTACCAGCCGGGCAGAAAGCGCGCCCGAGGCCAACACCATCGCCGTATCCGGCGGTCGGCGCTCCGTCATTCGCCCCGCCGCCCTGTCCCGGGGCACCGTGGTGGAATTGCGCGACCTGTTCTTTGCCACGCCGGCGCGGCTGAAGTTCCTGCGCACGGATCGCGCCGAGATGCAGGCGATTTCCGACGTGGTCAAACGGCTGGCCATGGCGGAACCGGCCATCGGGTTCACCCTGCGCGACATGACCGACGGGCAGGCGCGCGTCATCTTTCGCGCCGACCCTGAGCAGGGCGATCTCTTCAGTGCCCTTGGCGCGCGGCTTGGGCAGGTGATGGGGCGCGATTTCATCGAGAATGCCTTGCCCATCGACGCCGAGCGCGAGGGCATCCGGCTGATCGGCTACGCCGCCCTGCCGACCTATTCGCGCGGCTCCGCGACGGCGCAATTTCTTTTCGTGAACGGACGCCCGGTCAAGGACAAGCTGCTGCATGGCGCCTTGCGCGGGGCCTATGCCGATTTTCTCGGGCGCGACCGGCATCCGGCCGTGGCGCTGTTCGTCGATTGCCCGCCGGAGCAGGTTGATGTGAATGTGCACCCGGCGAAATCCGAAGTTCGGTTTCGTGAACCGGGCGTGGTGCGCGGGCTGATCGTTTCAGCCCTGCGCCATGCCCTTGCCGCCGCCGGGCACCGGGCGTCTTCCACCGTGGCCGAGGCGACGCTTGGCGCGTTCCGTCCGGAACCGCCCGAGGGCAAGGCGCGCGTCTACCAGATGGACCGCCCGTCGCAGGGCAGCCTGCGCGCGGCCCGCGACTGGCAAGCCCCCGCGCAAGGGTTCAGCGAAGGACCGGCAGCGGATTTCGCCCCGGCCTCGGCCCGCGTCGAGCCGGTGAAGGCAGAGCAGGACGCGACGGACCGCCCGCTTGGCGCGGCGCGCGCGCAGGTGCACGAAAACTACATCATCGCCCAGACCGAGACGGGCATGGTCATTGTCGACCAGCACGCCGCGCATGAGCGGCTGGTCTATGAGAAACTCAAACGCCAGATGGCGGAAAGCGGCGTCGCTTCACAGGCTCTGCTGATCCCGGAAATCGTCACGCTCGGCGAGGCCGATGCCGGACGGTTACTGGAAATGGCGGAAGATCTCGCCCGGTTCGGGCTGATGCTGGACCCTTTCGGGCCGGGCACCGTGGCGGTGCAGGCAACGCCCGCGATCCTCGGCCCGGTGAACGCCGAGGCGATGCTGCGCGATATCCTTGATGAGCTTGACGACAGTGGCGAAAGCCTGACCGTGCAGGCGCGGATCGAGGCGATCCTGTCCCGCGTGGCCTGCCACGGGTCGATCCGATCGGGCCGCCGGATGACCGGCGACGAGATGAACGCCCTGTTGCGCGAGATGGAGGCGACACCGCATTCAGGCCAGTGCAACCATGGCCGGCCCACCTATGTGGAACTCAGGCTTTCAGATATCGAACGGCTCTTCGGCCGCACATGATCGAGCTTGGTGAGACACGGATCGACCTCTCTGATCCCCTCGTTCTGCTGGCGGCGGGGGGCCTCATCGCCTTGGTCCTGCTGCTGCGCGCGGTGGCCGCCGCCAACCGCACGACGCGGGCGGTGGAGCCGCTTGCGCACCAGATCGGCGCGCTCGGCAGCCGGGTCGAATCCCTGTCGGACGGGCAAAACCGGCTGGCGGGCCGGCTGGCGGGCGGCTTGACCCATGTCAGCGAGTTGCAATCGAAAACGCAGGCGCACATGCTGGAAACGATGGAGCGGCGGCTGGAAGAGGTGCAGCGCAGCATGGGCGAGACGCTGCACGGCACCTCGACCCGCACCGCACGCAGCCTTGGCGAATTGCAGCAGCGCCTGAACCAGATCGACAAGGCACAGGCCAAGATAGAAAAGCTCTCGGGCGATGTTCTGGGCCTTCAGGACATCTTGTCGAACAAGCAGACGCGCGGGGCGTTCGGGGAAATCCAGCTTAACGATATCGTGGTGAAGGCGCTGCCGCCGGACAGCTTCCGCTTTCAGGCGACGTTGTCGAACGGGCGCCGGGCCGATTGCCTGATCCACCTGCCGAACCCGCCGGGGCCGATCGTGATCGACAGCAAGTTTCCGCTGGAATCCTACGAGGCGCTGCGCCGGGCAAAAGCGCCGCGCGAGGTCGAGGAGGCAAGCCGGGCGCTGAAAACCGCGGTGCGCGGGCATATCAGGGCGATCTCGGAGCGCTACATCATCGAGGGAGAGACAGCCGACGGGGCGCTTTTGTTCCTGCCGTCGGAAGCGGTCTATGCCGAACTGCACGCCAATTACCCGGAGCTGGTGCGCGAGGGTTTTGCCGCGCGGGTCTGGATCGTGTCGCCCACCACCTGCATGGCGACGCTGAACACGATGCGCGCGGTGCTGAAGGACGCGCGGATGCGCGAACAGGCGGGCGCCATCCGAAAGCAACTGGCGATGCTGCACCGCGACGTGGAACTGGTGGTGGACCGGGTCGGCAAGCTGGGCAACCATTTCGGGCAGGCGCGCAAGGACCTCGACGACATCACCACGGCGGCAGAACGCGCCGGCAAGCGGGCCACCCGGCTGGACAGTTTCGATTTCGAGGAAGTGGCGGCCAAGGACGAGACCGAGGCCGTGCCGCTGCCAAGGGGTTAGGAAGCGAAAAATCTTCCCTGCACCGGTCGACCTCAGCGCGCGAAGGTCGCGTCCAGTATTTCGGCCAGCCCCGTCACATCGGCCTGCGTGAAGGCGTCGGGCCGGTCGCTGTCGAGGTCGAACACGGCGATGATCTTGCCGGCGGCGTCCCGGACCGGCAGCACCAGTTCCGACCGGGTCGAGGACGCGCAGGCGATATGGCCGGGGAAAGCCTCCACGTCGGGCACAAGCTGCACTGCGCCGCTTTGTGCTGCGACCCCGCAAACCCCTTTGCCGAACGGAATTTGCAGGCAGCCGTGCCCGCCCTGGTAGGGGCCGATCTTGAGCAGGCCGGGCGCCGTCACCCGGTAGAAGCCGACCCAGTCGAAGCGGTCATCGGCGTGGAAGACCTCACAGGTGACGGTGGCCATGAGGGCGACCGCGTCGGTCTCGGCTTCGGTGAGCGACGCGATGGTTCTTGCAAGGGTGGTATAGTCGAGGGGCATGGGGCCGTCCTGCTTTCGGGGGGTATCGTCGCCTTCGGCGCCGATCCGTGCGAGGGGCGCTGCCCCTCGCGCACCCCGAGGTGTTTTTGCCAGGATGCAAATTTCAGGGGCGTTCGATGGCAATCGCCGTGCCCTCTCCGCCACCGATACAGATCGTCGCAACGCCGCGTTTCAGCCCGCGTTTTTCAAGCGCGTTGAGCAGGGTCACGATGATCCGCGCGCCCGATGCGCCGATCGGGTGGCCGAGCGCGCAGGCGCCGCCGTTCACGTTCACCTTGTCATGCGGCAGGCCGAGCTTCTGCATGAAGGCCATGGGAACGACCGCGAAAGCCTCGTTCACCTCCCACAGGTCGACGTCCTCCACCGACCAACCGAGGCGCGCCAGCAGCTTTTGCGCGGCGGGCACGGGCGCGGTGGTGAACCAGCCCGGTTCCTGCGCGTGGCTGGCATGACCGAGGATGCGGGCGCGGATCGGCAGGCCCCGCGCCGCTGCAACGCTTTCGCGTGCCATGACAAGCGCAGCCGCCCCGTCCGAGATCGACGAGGAATTGGCCGCCGTCACCGTGCCATCCTTGCGGAAGGCGGGTTTGAGGTGCGGGATCTTGTCGGGGCGGGCCTGCGCCGGTTGTTCGTCGATGCTGATCTCGGCTGTGCCCTTGCGGGTGGCGACGGCAACCGGCGTGATCTCATCGGCGAAGGCTCCGCTTTCTTGAGCATCCTGCGCACGGGACAGCGAGGCGAGCGCGTAGTCGTCCTGCGCTTCGCGGGTGAACTGGAACGCCTCGGCGCAATCCTCCGCGAACGTGCCCATCAGGCGGCCCTTGTCATAGGCATCCTCAAGCCCGTCGAGGAACATGTGGTCGATCGTCTGGCCGTGGCCGATCCGGGCGCCGCCGCGCATCTGGGGCAGGAGGTAGGGTGCGTTTGTCATGCTCTCCATTCCGCCTGCGACGATCAGGTCGGTCTGGCCAAGGGCAAGCTGGTCATGGGCGATCATCGCCGCCTTCATGCCCGAGCCACACATCTTGTTCAGCGTCGTCGCCGGTACGTCCTGCCCGAGCCCGGCCTTGAACCCGGCCTGCCGCGCCGGGGCCTGACCCTGACCTGCGGGAAGAACGCAGCCCATCAACAGCTCCTGTACATCGCCGGGCGTGGCACCCGCCTGGTCAAGAGCCGCGCGAATCGCCGCCGCGCCGAGATCGGACGCCGTTACCGGCGCGAAACAGCCCTGAAAGCCACCCATCGGCGTCCGCGACGCCCCGCAAATCACCACCTTGTCCATCGAAGTCTCCCTTTATCCTCGCCGCTGCGGAAATGCTTTGGAAAGGAATGCCGTCTAGTCTTGCCGTCGGCAAGTGAAAGGACAGTGTATGGATATCATCATGAAGGCCAAGGGGCAGATTGCCCTGTTGCATGTCGTGCCGGACCGGATCGACGCTTCGGTTGCCATCCAGTTCAAGGACCGGTTTCGGGATCTCGTGCGCGACTGGGACGGGCCGGTGGTGCTCGATTTGCAGAATGTGACCTTCCTCGACAGTTCCGGGTTGGGTGCCGTCGTCGCCGCGCGCAAGTTACTTGGCAAAGGCCGGCAGCTGGAACTTTCCGGGCTGACCCCGGCGGTCGACAAGGTGATGCGGCTGACACGAATGAACGCCGTCTTCCCGATCCATGACAGCGTGGCAGAGGCGTTGGAAGCGCACGGGGTGGCCCCCGCGGCATGAATTTTCAGGGTCTGCCGATCACAGGGGACAGTCCACCAACGGACAGGCCGCGCCTCGGTTGGTCGAGCTTTCGTCGTTTCCCGGCCGTTCCGCAGGTCGTCACCATGGAACTCGTCGGCCTGAACCAGACCCTGACGCAACTGGGCCTGCCGATCGAGTCTCTGTTTTCGCTGGAACTGGTGCTCGCCGAAGTGCTCAACAACATTGTGGAGCACTCCTATGAAGATCGCGGCGAAGGGATGATCGAGCTTGCGATCACCGTGTACGACCACGCGATTCATTGCGACGTAACCGATCATGGCAACCCCATGCCGAACGGGTGCCTGCCGCCCAAGCGCCGCTACGATCTGGAGACGACGGGGTTGCACGATCTGCCCGAGGGCGGTTTCGGCTGGGGGTTGATCCGCGACATGACCTGCGGGCTTTCCTACACGCGCGAGGCCGGTGTCAACCGGCTGTGCTTTTACATCGATCTGGCCGCGTAGGGCAGGGCGCCTTGGGCAGTCGCGCGGCTATCGGTGATCATCTTTCCAGAAATTGCCGCAATTGCTCCCAACGAATGACCAGAATCGCCGCGATACAGCAACTGTAGCTGCAATGGCTTCCCTCGGTGCCGTGTCTGAAAGCCCCCACCCAGTGGCGCGGTGCCGGGGTCCTTGCCCCCCTTGCCTACTCATGGATTTTCCCTACCGTGCCGCACAAGCAACGTGAGGGAAAGACATGCGCAATTTTCACCTGCCCGGACGATCTGCCGTCTTCGCGGAAAACGGTATGTGCGCGACATCGCACCCGTTGGCGGCGAAGGTGGCCGTTGACCTTCTGTCTGCGGGCGGCAATGCCGTCGACGCCGCCGTCGGCGCGGCGGTTCTTCTGGGGATCTGCGAGCCGCAGATGGCCGGTCTCGGCGGGGACTGTTTCGCCTTGGTCAAGCGCCCGGGAAGCGATGATATCATCGGGCTGAACGCGTCCGGCCGGGCGCCTGCCGGGCTGTCGGCCGCGGCCTTGCGCGAAAAGGGGCACGCCGCGATGCCCCTGCACGATGCCGCCGCCGTCACGGTTCCGGGCGCGGTGGATGGGTTCTGCCGGTTGCAAGGCGACATGGGCCGGCTCGATATGGGCGAGGTGCTGGCCCCCGCGATCCGTTACGCGGAAGAGGGCGTGCCGATCGCGCCGCGCGTGGCCCGCGACCTTGGCGACTGCGGGCCGCACCTCTCTGGCGTGGCGCAGAACGACTATCTGCCTGGCGGCAAGATCCCCACTGTCGGGCAGATCTTTCGCGCGCCGAAACAAGCCGAGGTGCTGCGCCGCATCGCGCGCGACGGGCGCAAGGCCTTCTACGAGGGCGAGGTTGCGACCGACATGGTCGCCTCGCTGCGCGCGCTGGGCGGCTCCCATACGCAGGAAGATTTCGCCGCCACCGCCTGCGATTATGTCACGCCGTTGCGCAATGGCTACAAGGGGACGGAGCTGGTCGAACTGCCCCCGAACGGGCAAGGCGCGACGGCCATGCTGCTGACCAACATCCTGTCGCATTTTGATCTGCCCGGCATGGACCCGTTCGGGGCCGAGCGCACACATATCGAGGCCGAGGCGACCAAGCTGGCCTATGACGCGCGTAATCGCTTCCTCGCCGATGCCGATTACACCACGCGGCTGGCGCATATGCTTGACCCCGACACCGCTGCGGGGCTTGCCGCGCTGATCGACCCTGCCCATGCCATGCCCGATCCGGCCGCCCGGTCGGAGGCGGTGCACAAAGACACCGTTTACCTGACGGTGGTGGACCGGGACCGCATGGCGGTGTCGCTGATCTATTCCATCTTCCACGGCTTCGGGTCGGGGCTGGCCAGCGACAAGTTCGGCATCCTGTTCCACAATCGCGGCGCGGGGTTCACGCTGGAGGTGGGCCACCCGAACGAGGCGGCGGGCGGCAAGCGGCCGATGCACACGATCATTCCCGGCATGTTGCGCGAGGCGGACGGGTCGCTGATGCCGTTCGGGGTGATGGGGGGCGCGTATCAGGCCACGGGCCATGCGCGCCTTGTCACCAATCTTGTCGATTACGGGCTGCACCCACAGGCGGCGATCGACGCGCCGCGCAGTTTCTCGGAACCCGCCGGGCTGAAGATCGAGGCCGGATATGCGCCCGAGGTGGTGCAGGCGCTGGTGGACCTTGGCCACAAGGCTTACGTTCCCGACGGCGCGATCGGCGGTGCGCAGGCGATCCGCATCGACGGTGGAAGCGGCCTGTTGCAGGGCGCGTCGGACCCGCGAAAGGACGGCTGCGCGCTCGGCTATTGACGCGCGACGGTGCCGGGTCGCGCCGACGGCGTCCGGGGCGGGCGCGGGCCTCGATCCGGCGTCAGTTCAACTGGAATTCCAGCGGGTAGTATCCGTCGCGGAATTCGCCGAACAGGTCCGGCAGGTCGGGGTGATCGACCGGCTCGCCGGTATCATCGGGTAGCAGGTTCTGTTCCGAGACATAGGCCACGTAGTAGCTTTGATCGTTTTCGGCCAAGAGGTGATAGAAGGGCTGCTCGCGCGACGGGCGTGCGTCGGGGGGAATCGAATCGTACCATTCCTCGGTATTGGCGAATTCCGGATCGACATCGAAGATTACCCCGCGAAACGGGTGCTTACGGTGCCGGACGACCTGGCCAAGCGCAAATTTCGCGCGTGTCTTGAGCATTGAACTGCGCCCCCTTGCCCCAAGTCCTAAACCGGGGAGGCGGGGCTTGTCCATCCATCCGCCACGCAGGCACCAGAAACAGACTGTGACAGCAGGCCAGACAGTGTCGGGAGACGACCGGCATGGCACTTGGCGAAAATTTGAAACAGCGGTCGGATACAAGGGCATTCCCCCAAGCGCGGAAATCGGCTATCCTGACCGGAAAACAAAACAAGACTCGAGCAGGCAAAATATATGAAACGCGCGATCCTCCTCGTGCTGCTGTTGGTCGTTGCCGCGTGCGGCGGACCAACGCCGCCCCGCAATCAGGAAAACGCATGCGATATCCTGCGCGACCGGCGCGATATCGCCCGCGCCACGCGGATTGCCGAGCGCGAGTGGGGCATCCCGGTGCACGTGCAACTGGCGACCATCTACCAGGAAAGCAGCTTCGTCCACAACGCCCGCACCCCGCATCGCTTCGCGCTCGGGATCATCCCGATGGGGAGGATCAGCTCGGCCTATGGATACAGCCAGGCACTGGACGGGACATGGGACGATTACCGCGCTTCGACCGGCAACCGCAGCGCGCGGCGCACCAACATTCGCCACGCTACCGATTTCATGGGCTGGTACATGAACCGTTCGGTCCGGACGCTGGGCATTGCCCCGGACGATGCCCGCAACCAGTATCTAGCCTATCACGAGGGGCATTCAGGCTATCGACGCGGCAGCCATAATGGCAAGCCATGGCTTTTGCGGGTCGCGGCGCGTGTCGATGAACGGGCCACTCGCTACGAACGGCAACTGGCCACGTGCCGGAGGTAAGCCGGACCGTCAGTCGGTCAGGCCGCGATCGCGCAACTCGAACGGGATATTGAAATAGCGCGAGGGGATATCGCCCCCCTCCTGCAACCCGCCAAGTATCACGGTCGTCTCGAACCCGGTGGAGTCGGTGACCACCCATTGGCGCAATTCAACCGGGTCGCCGGTGAAGACCAGTTCGATGCTGCCGGTCTCGGGCTCTTCGGGGTCTTGCGCGACGATGCGCGTGGCGGTTTCGTCTGCCTCGTGCGACAGGATCATGTCCGATCGTCCAAGGTCGATATTGCGCCCGAGGATCAGATTCAGCGGTGTGCGCCTGAGCGGGTATTGTTCTGGCCGGGTATTGGCGCGACCGTCAAAAATGGCGACCTGCCCGCCGCCAGCCATGACCAGCAGATCACCCTCGTCATATTCAAATCGCATCCGCCCCGGTCGGTGCATATACAGCGTGCCGGTGGCAACCGCGCCATCCTCACTGATCTGGGTAAAGCTCGCCTCGGCGGTGCCGATCCCGTTGAGGTAATCCGACAGCTCCGACAGCGGGATCGGTTCGGCTTGGGCGGTCAGGGCGGGGGCGGCCACCAAGGCTGCGGCGAGAATCAAATGTTTCATGTTATCCATGTAATCACGTCCGCCGGGCTTTGCACCTCACACGGGCGCGATTTCGCTTACCCCTGTTCGGCCACCAGCACCTCGCGCTTGCCGACATGGTTGGCGGAACTGACGACACCCTCATCCTCCATCTGTTCGACCAGCCGCGCGGCCTTGTTGTAACCGATGGCAAGCTTGCGCTGGATGTAGGAGGTGGAGCATTTCCGGTCCTTCGCCACGATGGCACAGGCCTGATCGTAAAGCGCATCTTCGCCGGTGGTGTTGCCGCCAAGCCCAAGCACCGCGTCGATATCGCTTTCCTTTTCGTCGTCGGGCCCATCAAGCACGCTGGCGGCATAATCCGGCGGACCGAAGCTTTTCAGGTGGCTGACGATCTCCTCGACCTCCTCGTCGCTGACGAAGGGGCCATGCACGCGGGTGATCTTGGCGCCGCCCGCCATGTAGAGCATGTCACCCATGCCCAGAAGCTGCTCCGCCCCCTGTTCGCCGAGGATCGTGCGGCTATCGACCTTGGAGGTGACGTGAAAGGAAATCCGCGTCGGGAAGTTGGCCTTGATCGTGCCGGTGATCACGTCCACCGACGGGCGCTGCGTAGCCATGATGATATGGATTCCACTCGCCCGCGCCATCTGTGCAAGGCGCTGGATGCAGGCCTCGATCTCCTTGCCGGCGACGATCATCAGGTCGGCCATCTCGTCGACGACGACGACGATATAGGGCATCTTGACCGGCGCGAATTCCTCGGTCTCGAACACCGGGTCGCCGGTCTCGTCGTCGAACCCGGTCTGCACGGTGCGGCTGAACATCTCGGCCCGCGACTGCGCGTCCGCGACGCGGCCGTTGTAGCCGTCGATATTGCGCACGCCCATCTTGGACATCTTGCGATAGCGTTCCTCCATCTCGCCCACGACCCATTTCAGCGCCACGACCGCCTTCTTGGGGTCGGTAACGACCGGCGACAAAAGGTGCGGGATGCCGTCATAGACACTGAGTTCCAGCATCTTGGGGTCGATCATGATCAGGCGGCAATCCTCGGGGGGCAGCTTGTAAAGCAGGCTCAGGATCATCGTGTTGATCGCCACCGACTTGCCCGAGCCGGTGGTGCCCGCGATCAGAAGGTGGGGCATCTTGGCAAGGTTGGCGACGATCGGCTCGCCGCCGATATCCTTGCCGAGCGCGAGCGGCAGTTTCTGCGTCCCGTCGCCGAAATCGCGGCTGGCGAGGATTTCTCGCAGCACCACCTTTTCGCGGTGCTGGTTGGGCAGTTCGATACCGATGACGCTGCGCCCCGGCACGGTGGAGACGCGCGCCGACAAGGCCGACATCGACCGCGCGATATCGTCGGCAAGACCAATGACGCGGCTGGCCTTCAGGCCGGGCGCCGGTTCCAGTTCATACATGGTGACGACCGGGCCGGGGCGGACCGACACGATTTCCCCCTTTACCCCGTAATCGTCGAGCACGTTTTCCAACATCCGGGCGTTTTCCTCCAGCGCCTCGTCGGACAGATGGTGACGCTCTATGCTGGCGGGGTTGGTCAGCAGGTTCAGCGGCGGGAATTCGTAGCCATGAACGCCCGTGGCTTCCTCCAGCGGCAGGGTCGGCTGCGCCTCGGCCTGTGCGCTGCGCGAGGGGTGCACCGGGCGGCGCGGGCTGTGCTGCACAACGCGCCTCGGTTCGGACGCCACCGGGATCGGGCCGCCATGGGCAAAGGTGCGTTCCGAATGCGGCAGCGGGATGGTTTCGGTGGGCACCGCGTCACGGTCGGGCGCGCGCGCCGGCATTGCACTCGGTGCGGGCGCGGCGCGTTCTGTGCGTTCTGTGCGTTCGGCACGGGCGGCGCTCAGCGGCGGCTCATCGCGGCGCGTGGCGCTCAGCGGGGGTTCGACGCGCGCGCTGACCGGCGGTTCGACGCGGGCGGACATATGTTCCGCCCGGCGGGCGGCAACGGCGGCGGCAACGGCGGAGCGTGGTTGCTCCGCTTTCGGGTCCGCCACGGGCGCGGCCCGACGCACGCGGTTGTGGATCACGTCGGCGATACGGGCGCGGATGCGGTCATCGTCGGGCGCGTCGAGGCCCTCTGCGGCGACGGGGCGACGTTCGACAAGCTCCGGCTCCGGGTCGGGGACGCGGTCCCGGCGCAGGATCGGCGGCATCCGGACCAGCAGGCCGAAGCGCGGGCGCGGCTGTGGTTCAGGGGTGTCCATCTCTTCCGGTGCATCATGGCCCAGCGGCGCATCGCCGGATTGTTCATGCGCGGCCTCGGCCCATTGACGGCGCCGCGCGCGCATCTCCATTGCTGCCTGCCCGGCACCGCGCCCGGCATGACCGAACAGCGCCCCGATCCATGCGAAGGTATTGATCAGCCCGATCAGCATGAAACGCAGTGCGGCCTTGAATTCGCGCCCGTTTACACCGAACACAAAGAGCCCCAAAACGATGAGCGACAGGAAGGCAATCGCGGCAAGGATCTTCAGGCCGGTGCCGACGGCAAATGGCAGGATGTTCAAGAGCGCGCCAAGAACGGTATCGCCGAAAACCCCGCCAAGGCCAAAGCTTTGATCCCACCCGGCTGGCGGCCGATGGCTGGCGGCATAGATCGCGGCAAGGGCCACAACGATCGGCAGGAAGATGATCCGGCCCAGCACCCTTTCGCCGCCAAGATGGGCGGCCATGCGCAGGCCACAGACCAGCGCACCAAGCGCCAGGCCGTAAGCCCCCCAGCCCACGATCAGCATCAGAAGCGCCGACAGCGACGCCCCGAACCGACCCAGCAGGTTTTCCGGGACGGCGTCGGTGGCGGCCCACCAATTGGGGTCATCCGGGCTGTAGGAGATCAGCATCAGGAACAGCGCGATCCCCGACAGGATCAGCACGACGCCAAGCGCCTCGCGCCCGCGCTTTTCCAGAACCTCGCGCATCCGGCTGTCCAGCAGGGGGTCCCTTTGCCGCGTCTGATAAGCCATCGTCCGTTTCCTCAGCTTGCGTACAGGCAGTCGCGCAGGCGGATCAGCCCGCGCCGCATGTCGTCTTTTTCCGCCACCATCGCCACGCGGATTCGGTCCGCGCCGGGCGTCTGGCCATTCACCTCGCGCGCCAGATACGCGCCGGGCAGTACCCGCACCCCGGCCTCGCGCCACAGGCGCACCGTCGAAGCCTCGCCATCCGGCACCGGTAGCCACAGGAAGAAGCCGGCCTCGGGCGCGGTGTAGCCCGGAACCCCGGCGAAAACCTCGTCGGTGATCGCGTATTTCTCGGCGTAGAGCGCGCGGTTCGCGGTGACATGCGCCTCATCGCTCCACGCCCTTACGGCAACCGCCTGCAACGGCCCCGGCAGCGGTGCCCCTGCATAGGCGCGCAGTTGTTTCATGCGCCGGATGCTGTCCGGCCCTCCGGCCGCGAAGCCCGACCGCAGCCCCGGCAGGTTCGACCGCTTCGAGAGCGAGTTGAACAGCACCACCCGTTCGGGGTCGGCCCCCATCTTGGCGGCCACCTCCAGCGCGCCGGTGGGCGGCGTGTCGCGGTAGATCTCGGAATAGCATTCATCGGCGAAGATCTGGAAATCGAAGCGTTCGGCCAGCCCGATCAGGTCGCGCCAGTCGTCTTCGCTCGCCACTGCGCCCTGCGGGTTTGCAGGCGAACAGATATAGGCCACGGCGGTGCGGTTCAGGATATCCTCGGACAGGCTGGAATAGTCGGGCAGGTTGCCGGTGGCCTCTGATGCGGGGACGTAGACCGGCTCCGCCCCCACGGCGAGGGCCGCGACGGCATAGGCCTGATAGAACGGGTTGGGCGTCAGCACGACGGGCTGCTTGCCCGCCTTTGTTTCCGGGCAGAGCGCGATGCAGGCGTTGAACAGCCCCTCGCGCGTGCCATTCAGGGGCAAGACTTGTGTCGCGGTCTCCAAGGCCACGCCATAGCGGCGCGCGATCCAGCCGCTGATTGCTGCCTGCAATTCCGGCGTGCCGTCATTGGCTGGGTAATTGCTGAACCCGGCGGCATGTTGGATGATCACGTCCGTTACCCAGTCCGGGAACGGATGGGTCGGTTCGCCGATCGTCATGTTGACCGGCTCGGCCCCCGGTGCGTAAGGGTCGAGAAGCGCCCGAAGACGCGGGAACGCGTAAGCTGGCAGGTTCGAGAACCGCTCAGGAAATGCCATGTCTGCCTCTGGTTCAGGGTCGTTTTTCGCCCTGTTTGAAGACAGGTTAGCGGCTTGCGCGCCCCGGGTCCAGAAAAACGCGCCGCTTCGGGGCAACGGGCGGGCGTATTTGTGGCCGTCAGGCCAGTGCAGCCTCCACCGCGCGACCCAGACGCAGCAATGCTTCCTCGCCGAACGGCTGCCCCAGCAGCATGATACCGGTGGACGCAACCCCCGTCGGCAGGGTCAGCGCCGCCAGGCCCATCAGGTTGCCGATGCGGGTATTGCGCAGGGTCAGCAGGTTTTCGGTGACGTAATATTCGTCCTCCTCCATCAGCCGCGCGGCATCGGGTGGCAGGTTCGGCGTCGTCGGCAACAGCACCGCGTCATAACCCGCGATCTGCGCTGCCCAGTCACCGCGCAGGTGGTCAAGAAATTGCCACGCGGCGACATAATCCGCCGCGCCATAGCGCGCGCCGGACCGGAACCGGTCCAGGATCGCGCCGAACATCTTGTCCGGCGCCGCCTCGATCACGTGTTTCCACGTGCCATAGGCTTCCGAGGTGAAGAGGATCGGCGAGAGGTCCATCGCAGCCTCGATCCCGTCGATGGTGCCACGCTCGATCCGCGCCCCCGCCCGCGCCACCCGGTCGAGCGCATCGGCAAAGCCCTTGGCTGGCCCCTCGCGTACATCCTGCGTATAGGTGTCGAGCACGAGGAACCGCCGCCCTTGCAGGCTGGCTCCTTGCAGATCGGCCGACTTGCCCCCCTCCATTGCCGCCAGCAGCAGCGCGCAATCCTCCACCGTTCTGGCCAGCGGACCCACCGTGTCGAATTTCGTGCAAAGCGGCACCACCCCGGCGAGGCTGAGGCGCCCGGAGGTCGTCTTGAGCCCTACGAGATCATTCCACGCCGAGGGAACCCGCACCGAACCGCCGGTATCGGTCCCGATCCCGGCCGGCGCCAGTCCGAAGGCCGTGGCAGTCGCAGACCCGGAGGAGGACCCGCCGGGCACAAGCGCCGCATCGTGGATATTGGGCGGCGTCTCTGTCACCGGGTTGAGGCCGATCCCCGAAAAGGCGAGTTCGCTCATGTGGGTCTTGCCAAGACAGACCGCCCCGGCGCGGGTGGCATTGGCCAGAACCTCGGCATCCGCATCGGGAACCCGCCCGGCCAGCAGGTCGCTGCCCGCCTTCGTTTCATCCCCGGCGCTATCGAAAAGGTCCTTCCAGACCAAAGGCACCCCGTCGAGCGGTCCGCGCCGCACGCCAAGGCGTGCCCGTTCAGAGGCCGCCGCCGCCTCGGCGCGGGCGCGGTCCGACGTGACCACGGAAAAGATCCGGTCGGCATGCTCATGCGTGTCGATGGCAGCAAGGAAGGCCTCGGTCAGCTCCACCGGGTCGATCTGCCCCGCCTCTATCGCGCGGCCCAGCTCCGCCACCCCGAGTGTCTGCCAATCGTCCCGCATGTGTCCGCCTCCGCCATGGTGTCGCGGGTCACGCTAGCGGGGTCGTGGCACATGGACAATCCCGCCCGCGTGGTCATATTGCGAGGCATGGCACATGACTCCGATATCCTCATCGTCGGTGGCGGCCTCAACGGCCCCTGCCTTGCCCTTGCCCTGTCGCAGGCGGGCCTGAGCAGCACCGTGATCGACGCACTGCCCCGCGAAACCCGCGACGCGGGCGGGTTCGACGGGCGGTCCTACGCGCTGGCGCTGGCCTCGACGCGGCTGTTGCGGGCAATCGGGATTTGGGACGCGGTCGGGATGGACGCGCAGCCGATGCTGGAAATCAAGGCCAGCGACGGACGCGCCGGCGAAGGTCCATCGCCCTTCTTCCTGCATTTCGACCATGCCGAGATCGAGGAGGGCCCGATGGGCTACATGCTGGAGGACCGGTTCCTGCGTCACGCCCTTCTGACGGCGATGGAGGCCGATCCGAACGTCACCCATCGACCCGGCGCCCGCGTCGTCGCACAAGATACGACCGGCCCCGCAATGGTGACGCTGGCGGATGGCAGTAGCCTGTCGGGGTGTCTTCTGATCGGCGCCGATGGACGGCAGAGCGGCACCGCGGAACGCGCCGGGATCAAGCGGCAGGGTTGGGATTACGGACAGACCGCGCTTGTCTGCTGCGTCGCGCATGAGCGCCCGCATCACGGCATCGCGCATCAGTTCTTCATGCCGCCGGGGCCGCTTGCGATCCTGCCGCTGCCGGGCAACCGCTGTTCGATCGTGTGGAGCGAAAGCCATGCCCGCGCCGCCGAGATCGACGCGCTGGACGATGAGGCCTATCTTGAGGTGCTGCGCCCCCGCTTTGGCGATTTCCTCGGCGAGATCGCGCTGGATGGGGCGCGGTTTACCTATCCGCTGAACCTGACCATCGCGCAGCGGTTCGTGGACGCGCGTCTGGCGCTGGTGGGCGACGCTGCGCATGGGGTGCATCCGATTGCCGGGCAGGGGTTGAACCTTGGCCTGCGCGATGTCGGCGCGCTGGCCGAGGTGCTGGCCGATGCCAAGCGCCGGGGTGAGGATATCGCGGCCATCGACGTGCTGGAACGCTACCAGCAGTGGCGCCGCTTCGACACCGCGACGCTGGCCGCCTCCACCGACCTGATCAACAAGCTTTTTTCCAACGACAACCCCCTCTTGCGTGCCGCGCGCGACCTTGGAATGGGGGTCGTGAACGCCATGCCGGGCCTGCGCCGGGGCTTTATCCGCGAGGCTGCGGGCCTCACCGGCGAGGTGCCGCGCCTGTTGCAGGGCAAGCCGCTTTGACGCGCCACCCGGCCGAATCGGGCGAAACTGTCTTGAAAAATGGGCGGGAATATCGGACGTCAGGGATGTATGTTCACCGAAACGCGCGCGAGGTTCGCCATTGCAGATTGAAAAAACCGATATTCCCGGCCTCGTTGTCCTGACGCCGCGCCGTTTTGGCGATGCACGTGGATTTTTCAGTGAAAGCTGGAACAGGCGGGTGATGGCCGAGCAAGGTTTTGATTACGATTTCGTGCAGGACAACCATTCGCTGTCCGCGCAGGTGGGCACCGTGCGTGGCTTGCATTTTCAGGCACCGCCACATGCGCAGGCCAAACTGGTTCGTTGCGGGCGCGGACGTTTGTTCGACGTGGCAGTCGATATCCGCAACGGCAGTCCGACCTTCGGCCGCTGGGTCGGGGTCGAGCTGAGTTTCGAGAATGGCAAGCAGTTGATGATCCCGGCAGGGTTCCTGCATGGCTTCGTGACCCGCGAACCGGATACCGAGATCATTTACAAATGTACCGATTACTATGCGCCAGAGGCGGATGGCGCAGTGCGTTTCGACGATCCCGATATCGGCATTGACTGGGGATTGAGCGGCGAGGCGATCCTGTCAGATAAAGACGCTGCCGCGCCCCTGATGCGTGATTTCAAAACTCCATTTGTTTGGGAAGGTTGACAGAATGAAATTGCTAGTGACCGGCGGTGCCGGGTTCATCGGCTCGGCCGTGGTGCGGTTGGCCGTCGCACGCGGAAACGAGGTGGTGAACCTCGACGCCCTGACCTATGCCGCCTGCCTCGATAACGTGGCCCCCGTGTCGGACAGCCCGCTTTACAGCTTCGAGCAGGCAGATATCCGCGACCGGGCGTCGCTGGACCGCATTTTTGCCGCGCATGAACCGGACGCGGTGATGCACCTGGCCGCCGAAAGCCATGTCGACCGGTCCATCGACGGGCCGGGCGAGTTCATCGAGACCAATATCACCGGCACCTACCAGATGCTGGAGGCGGCGCGGAAATACTGGCTGGACAGGGGTAAGCCGGACGGGTTCCGCTTTCACCACATTTCCACCGACGAGGTTTATGGCTCGCTTCCCGCCGATCCGTCGATGAAGTTCACCGAAGACACCGCCTACGATCCGCGCAGCCCCTATTCGGCGTCCAAGGCGTCCTCCGATCACCTTGTGCGGGCATGGTTCGAGACCTACGGGTTGCCCGTGGTGCTGACCAATTGTTCAAACAATTACGGGCCATATCACTTCCCCGAAAAGCTGATCCCGGTGATCATCCTCAATGCGCTCGCCGGCAAGCCGCTGCCGATCTACGGCGATGGGTCGAATGTGCGCGACTGGCTTTACGTCGAGGATCACGCCGATGCGCTGCTCTTGGTGGTCGAAAAGGGCGCGACGGGGCGTAGCTACAATATCGGCGGCGAGAACGAACGCACGAACCTGGAGCTGGTCAAGACGCTCTGCGCGATCCTCGACGATCTGCGCCCGTTGCCCGAAGCCAGCTACGCCGACCAGATCACCTTCGTGACCGACCGGCCGGGCCATGACGCACGCTACGCCATAGACCCGACCCGTATCCGCGAAGAACTGGGTTGGCGCCCTTCCGTGACGGTGGAAGAAGGGCTGCGCAAGACCGTCGAATGGTATCTTGACAATGAACGCTGGTGGCGCGCGTTGCAGCAGCGCCACGGCGTTGGGGAAAGATTGGGCACTGGATGAGAACCGTGAACCCCGTATCACCACGCGTGCTGCGGCACACGCCGGGAACCCTTGATGCCATTAACGCGAATCCGCCGCATCAATTTGCGATGCGGCACGCCTTGGTGCACTACGCATCGGGTGCGGTGTTCACCTTCATTCCGAAAAATGCCTGCACAAGCTTGCGTGTGAGCCTTGCAATGGCAAACGGGGTGATCGCGGACACATCGGACTGGACTTGGGTGCATCAGAACAACACCACGTTCTCCGCCTCCTTGCCGGATCTCGCGAAAGCCACAGCAACTGCGATCGTCTTGCGCTGTCCCTACCGACGGCTCGCCAGCGTTTTTCTGGACAAGATCGTGTCGCGCGGGAATGAACTCTGGACATTGCACAGGAAATCGCGGGACGTTATCGACCCTGATCAACTGACCTTTCGAGACTTCGTTGCGTGGATCCGGAAACCCGGTTTTCTGAGGGCAGACATCCATTGGCGACCGCAATCCGACTACCTTGTTTACGAAACCTATGATCGCGTGTTCGGGATGGAGGATCTCGACGATTTCGCAGTTTTCTTCACGGAAGCAACCGGCCAGAGATTTATAGACTCAAGGCCGTTTTCCGGTCACGTCACCTCTTGCTTCGAACAGCTTGACACAGGGGGCCATGCCGACACGCCTCTGGCAACGCTTACGATGGAAAAGTCGCGGGGTCGTTTGCCGCGTGCGAGCGATCTGTTCGATGATGCGCTGATCTCTGCCGTCGCAAAGACTTATGCCGATGACTTGAAGCTCTATCGTTCGCTTTTGGGACGGGACGGTATCCTGTTTCCACCCGACGATGAAGAGGATTTGCAATGACCCTGCTCGTTTTTGGCAAGACCGGGCAAGTGGCCCGTGAATTGCAGGCCCTTGCCGCCGTCACCGCGCTTGGCCGCGACGCGGCCGACCTGACCGACCCCGATGCCTGCGCTGCGGCGATCCGCGAGGCGAAGCCCGCTGCGGTGATCAACGCCGCAGCCTATACCGCCGTTGACCAGGCCGAAGCCGAGGAAGACGTCGCCACCGTGATCAACGGCGATGCCCCCGGTGCGATGGCGCGCGCTTGCGCCGATCTGGGCATTCCCCTCGTCCATATTTCGACCGACTACGTGTTCGACGGGTCGGGTGACGCCCCTTGGCCCGTCGATGCCCCCACTGGCCCTCTCGGCGCCTATGGCCGCAGCAAGCTCAAGGGCGAGGACGCCGTGCGCGCGGCGGGCGGCCCCCACGCGATCCTGCGCACGTCATGGGTGGTGTCGGCCCATGGCAAGAACTTCGTCAAGACGATGCTGCGGCTCGGGGCGGAGCGGGACAGGCTGACCATCGTCGCCGACCAGATCGGCGGGCCGACGGCGGCGGGCGATATCGCGGCGGCCTGTCTTGGTATCGCCGCGCAGCTGTGCGATGATCGGGCGAAATCGGGCACCTATCATTTCAGCGGCGCGCCGGATGTGTCATGGGCGGATTTCGCGCGCGAGATCTTTGCGCAGACGGGGCTGACCTGCTCGGTCGAAAACATCCCGACCAGCGATTTCCCCACCCCGGCCAGACGTCCGGCCAATTCCCGGCTGGATTGCTCCACGACCGAAGCGGTGTTCGGCATCGCCCGCCCCGACTGGCGCGACAGCCTTGCCCGAATTCTGAGTGATTTGGGGGTCAAGCCGCGGTGATCCGCGCAGGATCGGGCGCAGGGTCATCCCCCGAAATTGATATCGCGCCGGGCGGTGCGGATCGACACCGAAAAACCGGCCATCACGTCGATAAGCGCGATCAGCACCAGCGTGAAGAACAGTGACGTGGCGGCGCCCGCGACCATCAGGAACTCCACGAGGAAGGCGATGAAGACCAGCGTGGACAGCAGGTGATCGACGATCGACACTGCCCCGACGCGGGTCGATTTCATGATTTCCACGAACAAAAGCAACAGCGCGACGACGATCAGCAGGTCGGCCCATCGCATCGCCCAGGTGCCACCGGACATCATGTCTACCGAAAACAGCGTCCGGGCGAAGGGATCACCGCCGGACAGGCCGAACAGCGCGATGTTGAACAGGATCAACGGGATCACGAGAAGGGGAAGACGCGACAGCATGGGGCAAGCTCCGGCAGGTTGGGGAACGATATTCATCAAGCGCCACCACTGGCCCCACCGTCAAGCCATGTCAGTCCAGCTTTCGCGCTTCGTCCTCCAGCATGATCGGAATGCCGTTGCGGATCGGAAAGGCCAGATGCGCGGCGCGCGAGATGAGTTCGCCCGCCTCTGCATCATAGGCCAGTTGCGCCTGCGTCACAGGGCAGACCAACGCCTCCAGCATCTTGCGGTCGATCCGGGGCGGGTGGGTCATTGCACCACCGTTTCATCGGATCCGCCGCGGCAGGCGAATTCCATCAGCGCCGCCAGCGTTTCGCGCCGGTCGGCCAGTTGCGGGGCCTCCAGCAGCGCCTGCTTTTCCTCAAGGCTGAACGGGCACAGCATCGACAGCGAATTGATCAGCAATTCGTCATTGGCCTCTCGCAGGCTTCCCCAATCGGTTTGCAGATCCGCCGCAGCGAAATAGCGACCGAGAAGCTTCAAGAACACCTCTCTGTCAAAGCCGGGGTCTTCCTCTTCCCGGCCAAGGTCACGCTTGAAATCCGTCCACGTCACATCGGCCTTGCGATAGGGTGAAAACCCGGTGCTCTCGGCACGGACACGAAAGCGCGAGATGCCTGCGAGCGTGATCATGTAGCGCCCGTCCTCGGTTTCCGAGAATTGCGTGAGGCGCCCCGCGCAGCCGATTTCGTGCAGCCGGGACTGGCCCGGCGTGCCGTTTTCCAGCGGTTGCACCATCCCGATCAGCCGGTGCGGCGTCTTCAGGCAGTCTTCCAGCATCGTCAGGTAGCGCGGCTCGAAGATGTGCAGAGGCAACCGCGTCCGGGGCAACAGAAGCGCACCGGGCAGCGGGAAGATCGGGATTGTTTCGGGCAGGTCGGATAATGACAACATGCGGTACTATGTAGGCACTCCTCGCCGTCAGGCAAACAGAAGCGACGAAAGCTTTCGACGGCCTTTCAATGCCACCGGATCACCGGGCTTGAGAGCCTCGAAAATCGTGAAAAGCTGCTCCTTCGCGGCGCCTTCTTTCCAGTCTCGATCGCGTCGCAGGATGTCCAGAAGCTGCTCGATCGCCTCTTCCACGTCACCGGTGGCATGCAGCGCCACGGCATAGTCGAACCGGGCCTGCATGTTGGCCGGGTCAGCCTCGACCGCCGCTGACAGGTCGGGCAGCGGGCCGGCATTGGCCGCCTGCCGCGCCAGGTCCAGTTGCGCGCGCGCCGCTTCAACCTCGGGCGCCGTGGCAATCGCATCCGGCACATTGGCCAGCAAGGCCTCCGCCCTGTCTGCCTCACCAATCGCCAGATGGGCGCGCACCAGCCCGCCGAACGCGGCCGCGTTTTCCGGGTCTTCTCCAAGGATCGCGGCAAAGGTCTGTGCCGCATCGGCGGCCGCGCCCTGCGTCAGCATCTCCTCTGCGGCCTCGACAGCCTCGGCAAGGCCGCCATCGCCCCCCCCACCGGCAAGCCCGACCAGCTTGTCGATGAAGGTCTTGATCTGAGACTGCGGCACTGCGCCCTGGAACATGTCCACCGGGCGGCCCTGCCAGAAGGCGACGACCGTCGGGATGGATTGCAGCGGCAGCCCCTGCTGCGCCAGGGCCTGCGCCAGCCGGGCATTGGCGTCGACGTCCACCTTGACCATCTTGACCTTGCCCTTGGCAGCGGTTACCGCCGCCTCAAGCTGCGGGCCGAGAGTCTTGCACGGGCCGCACCAGGTGGCCCAGAAATCCACGACGATCGGCACCTGCTGGCTGGCCTCGATGACCTCGGCCATGAAGTTTTCTTCGGTTCCGTCCTTGATCAGGTCTCCGGCTGCGGGGCCGGGTTGGGTTCCATCGAGTTCGAGCATGTTCGCCCCCATTGAAATAAGTCGTTTCCTATATGGGCCGCATGGCGGTGAAGGTGAAGGGGTCAGTTCGGCTTTGACGGGCGTCGGACCCTCTCACAAATCGAACGACGCGAACACTGGCGCGTGGTCCGATGGTTTCTCCCACCCTCGTGCCGCGCGCAGGATGCGGCTGGAATGCGCAGCGCCCGCGATATCCGACGTTGCCCAGACGTGATCCAGCCTGCGCCCCTTGTCTGCCTTGTCCCAGTCGGGCGCGCGGTAGGACCACCAGCTGTAGAGCTGCCCCTCGGGGATGTCGGCGCGGGTTACATCGACCCATTTGCCCGCTTCCATCACCGATGCCAGCGTCTCAACCTCCACCGGCGTGTGGCTGACCACCTTCAAGAGCTGCTTGTGGCTCCAGACGTCATCCTCGCGCGGGGCGATGTTGAGATCGCCCACCAAGATGGATTTCTCCGGCGCATCGAACTTGCTCCAGTCGCGCATATCGGCAAGGTAATCAAGCTTCTGCCCGAATTTCTCGTTTACCTCACGGTCCGGCACGTCGCCGCCCGCCGGCACGTAGAAGTTGTGGATCGTGACGCCGTTTTCCAGCGCACCGGCGATATGGCGCGCGTGGCCGAGACCGGCAAAATCGTGGCTTCCCGCCTCTTCGATCGGCAGTTTCGACAGGATCGCAACGCCGTTATACCCCTTCTCGCCCCGCGCGATCATGTGCGGATAACCGAGGGCCGCGAAGATGGTGGCGGGGATCTTGTCGACCGGGCTTTTGCATTCCTGAAGGCAGAGCACATCGGGGCCTTCGCCCCGCAGCAGTCGTGCCACCAGATCGGCGCGCAACCGGACGGAGTTGATGTTCCACGTGGCAAGCGTAAAGGGCATGGGTGAACCTCTGATATCGGGATGCCGGCAGCGTTACGGCCTGCGGCCGCCGGGTTCAATCCGATAACTGCGGGGTCGCATCGCCCGCCATGCCGCCAAACAAAAAACGGCCCGAACCATAAAGGGTCGGGCCAGTCCAACAGGGAGGTCGGTGTTTCCACCTGCATCAACTATCGGTTGTCACAACCGATAAGTCAATATTTTGCGGTCTCGTCAGGCGAGCAGACGATATCCGCCGCTTTCCGTGACCAGAAGCCGGGCATTGGACGGTTCCGGTTCGATCTTCTGGCGCAACCGGTAGATATGGGTTTCCAGCGTGTGCGTGGTCACGCCCGCGTTGTAGCCCCAGACCTCGTGCAGCAGCACATCGCGCGCCACCACACCATCCTGCGCCCGGTAGAGGTATTTGAGGATGTTTGTTTCCTTCTCGGTGAGGCGGACCTTCTTGTCATTCTCGGTGATCAGCATCTTCATGGCCGGTTTGAACGTGTAGGGTCCAAGCTGAAACACGGCGTCTTCCGATTGCTCATGCTGGCGCAACTGCGCGCGGATGCGGGCCAGAAGGACGGGGAACTTGAAGGGCTTGGTGACATAGTCATTGGCCCCCGCGTCCAGCCCGAGGATGGTGTCTGAATCGCTGTCATGGCCGGTCAGCATCAAGACAGGGCACTTCACCCCCTGCTTGCGCATCAGGCGGCACAATTCGCGGCCATCGGTATCGGGCAGGCCGACGTCGAGGATCACCAGATCGTGGATCGCCTCCTTGCCTTTTTCCAACCCTTCGGCGCCATTGGCGGCCTCGAAGACGTCGAATTCCTCGGTCATGACCAATTGTTCGGCCAAAGCCTCGCGCAGGTCCTCATCGTCATCGACCAGCAGGATCTTCTTGAGATTGGACATTTGGGGCTCCTCCCGAACTTTTATGTTCTCATGACATGTCGTGTGAACACGACATTGACAAGATGGCGGAAAAACTTCTCACGCAGGCGTGTCGCGGCGCGAGCATTGTTTCAAATCCGGTTGCGGCGGTCTAAATACAAACAATACCTTGTTCGGATCGCATTGATGCCACTGTTTCCCACCCCGTCAGAGCTTGTCGCCCGCGCCCGTGCAGACCTGCGTGTCGGCCTGCCCGTGGTTCTGGGCGACGCTGCGATCCTTGCGGCCGAAACGCTGCGGCCAGAGCGTCTGGCCGCGATCCGCGCGTTGGGGCGGCCGGTTCTGGCGATCACCGATCGGCGCGCCACAACGCTGAAGGCCGTGGCCTATGATGGCGATCTGGCGCGTATTGCGCTGCCCGCCGAGGCGGATGTGGTCTGGATTCGCGCTGTGGCCGATCCCGCCGACGACCTGCGCGTGCCGATGAAGGGCCCGCTGCTGGCCGAGCGCGGCGGCAGCGCCGCGCTGCACCGCCTTGCCATTGCGCTGGTGAAATCCGCGCAGCTTCTGCCCGTCGCGCTGGTCGTGCCGCTTGCGGACGCCGTGGGGGTCGCCGAAACCCACCTGCTGACCCGCCTCGCTCCCTCCGTCACGCAGGCCGACCTTTTGCAGCATCACCCGCTTGCGCCGGTCGCCGCCGCACGTTTGCCGATGGAGGCCGCAGAGGCCGGGCGGTTGCACATCTTTCGCCCCGCGAATGGCGGCACCGAGCATTACGCGATCGAGATCGGGCGCCCCAACCGCGATGCGCCGGTATTGGCGCGGGTGCACTCGGCCTGCTTTACCGGTGATGTCCTGGGCAGCCTGAAATGTGATTGTGGCCCGCAATTGCGCACCGCGCTTGCACGGATGGGCGAAGCGGGGGCCGGGGTTCTGCTCTACCTCAATCAGGAGGGGCGCGGCATTGGCCTTGCCAACAAGATGCGCGCTTATTCGCTTCAGGATCAGGGTTTCGACACGGTCGAGGCCAACCATCGCCTTGGCTTCGAGGATGATGAACGCGACTTCCGCCTTGGTGCCGATATCCTGCGCGGCATGGGTTTCTCTGCGGTGCGCCTGATGACGAACAACCCCCGCAAGGTCTCGATGATGGAACAAGAGGGCATTCGCGTCGTCGAACGGGTGCCGCTGATCACCCCGACCAATCGCCACAACGCGCATTACCTCGATGTGAAGGCGAAGAAATCCGGGCACCTGTTTTGACACCGCGCGACATGGTCCTGACCCCCATGGGCCTGCGCGTGATGGGTCGCATCCTGCCTTGCGTCATCGGCAGGGGCGGCACCCGCCGGGCCAAGCGGGAAGGCGACGGCGCCACGCCGCGCGGGGTGCACCGGATCATCGGCTGCCTCTATCGCGCCGACCGCATGGCACGGCCGGTGGATTGGGCGCTGCCGATCGGCCTCGGCGATCTGTGGTCTGATGACCCCCGGCGGCCCGATTACAACACGCTGGTCCGCACGCCTTACCCCGGCAGCCATGAACGGCTCGCGCGTGCCGACCCTCTCTATGACCTCGTCCTGCTCACCGACTGGAACTGGCCCATCGCCCATCCCGGCCATGGGTCCGCGATCTTCCTGCATCGCTGGCGCAAACCCGGCCACCCGACCGAGGGCTGCATCGCCATGGCGCCGGGTGATCTGCACTGGCTGACGCAACGCCTGCGGCCGCAAAGCCGCCTGATCGTGGTCTGAGAGTCTGGTGGCGTTCACGGCGCGGTCAGGCGAGCGCGGCTTTCAGCGCGGCGATCACGCGATCCTGCTTGTCCTCGTCCAGCCCGTAGTAAAGCGGGATCGAAATCGCGCGCGCATAATACCATTCGGAAACCGGGAAATCGCCGCGCGAAAACCCGAGCCGCCGGTAATCGGGCTGCGTGTGGACCGGGATATAGTGCACGTTCACGCCGATGCCCGCCGCGCGCAGATGGTCGAAGACCTGTCGCCGCGTGCGGGTCGTCCGATCGGTGTCGATCAGGATCGGGTAGAGGTGCAGGGCGGAAGAGCCGTCCGGGTTCTGCCATGGCAGGATCAGCGGCAGATCGGCCAGCATCGCGTCATAGCGTTTCGCCATGCGTTGCCGATGCGCGACGAAATCGGGCAGGCGGGCGGTCTGCGTCACGCCGAGCGCCGCCTGCATCTCCGTCATTCGGTAATTCAGCCCGAGGGCGACCTGATCGTATTCCCACGGTTCAGGATTTTCGCTTTCCATCAGCGCCGCGTCGCGGGTGACACCGTGGGAACGGAAAAGCCCCATCTTCGCGGCAAGATCGGCATCTTGCGTTGTGGCCATGCCGCCCTCGGCGGTGGTGATGATCTTGACCGGATGAAAGCTGAACACCGTAATGTCGGAAAATTCGCAGGCACCGATGGGATGGTCGTTATAGCGCCCACCGATGCAGTGGCTCGCATCCTCTACCACCCGGATGCCATGCGCCCGCGCAATCGCGCCGATGGCCTTCATATCTGCCGACTGGCCCGCAAAATGGACCGGCATCAGAATGTCGGGCTTGCGGTCGGACGCGGCCAGCTTCGCCTCCAGCGCCTGCGCGTCCATGCAGTAATCGCTTGCCCGGATATCGACGAAATCCACATCGGCCCCGCACAACCGCGCGACATTGGCCGTCGCCACGAAGGTGTTGGGCACCGTCCAGACCAGCCCGCCGGGGCCAAGGCCAAGCGCGAGGCAGGCAATGTGCAGCGCCGAGGTGGCGGAGTTCACGGCAACCGCATGGGCGGCATCGGTCACACCGGCGATCGACGCCTCGAATTCCGGCACTTTCGGCCCCTGCGTCAGGAAATCGGAGCGCAGCACCGCGACCACCTCGGCGATATCCTCCTCGGTGATGTCCTGCCGACCGTAGGGGATGAAGTCGCCCGCCTTTCCCATCAGAAATGCCCGATGGTTTCGGCATTTGCCTCGATCCACGCGCTTAGCGCGCTGACATCCATCCACTCCGCGTTGCTGTCGGATCTATAGGCGAAGCCGTCGGGCACCTTTCGGCCGTTCTTGATCCGCCCTGCATCCTTCGACCAGTTATGGATCGCGGGCAGGATCTTGAAATGCTCATCATACTCGTAGGTATGCGGCGCGTCCTCCTCGCCGATCATCTGTTCGTGCAGCTTTTCGCCCGGACGAATGCCGACAACATCATGGGCGCAGCCGGGCGCGCAGGCTTCGGCGATATCGAGAATGGTCATCGACGGGATCTTCTTGACGTAAATTTCACCGCCAAGCATGTCCTCGAAGGCGTGCCAGACAAGCTCCACCCCCTGCGGCAGGGTGATCATGAAGCGGGTCATGCGAGGATCGGTTATCGGCAGTCGGGCGTTCTCGGCCATCGACTTGAAGAACGGGATGACCGACCCGCGCGACCCCATCACATTGCCGTAGCGCACCACCGAAAAGCGGCATCCGTCCAGCCCGGCGTAGGAATTGCCGGCAACGAACAGCTTGTCCGAGGCCAGTTTTGTTGCACCGTAGAGGTTGATCGGCGACGACGCCTTGTCGGTCGACAGCGCCACGCATTTCCTGACGCCCTTGTCGATGCAGGCATCAATCAGGTTCATCGCGCCGTTTATGTTGGTCTTGATGCATTCGAACGGGTTGTATTCGGCGGTCGGCACGATCTTGGTCGCCGCCGCGTGCACCACGTAATCCACCCCGTCGAGCGCGCGGTAAAGCCGATCCCTGTCGCGTACATCGCCGATAAAGAAGCGCACGCGTGGGTCATCGCCGTATTTCCTGGCCATCTCCCACTGCTTCATCTCGTCGCGCGAATAGACAATCAGCCGCGCCGGATCGTATTTTTCCAGCGTCATCGGCACGAAATGTGACCCGAAGGACCCGGTTCCGCCGGTCAGCAGGATGGAGGCGTTTTTTTCCATGATACAACTCGTCTTGTCGGTTGATGGTCTTCTTGCAGGGAATGCGCGCAGGATCAAGCAAGGCGGTGAAATCCCTCTTGCAAAGGCATGATTCCCCGGCTATCCCGCCCGTCACGGTCGGAGTGTAGCTCAGCCTGGTAGAGCACTGTCTTCGGGAGGCAGGGGTCGGAGGTTCGAATCCTCTCACTCCGACCAATAAAACCAGTGACATCGTTGATGCGAAAAGCAGCGCTTTTGGGTTCATTGAACCTGAGCCGCTTTCAGCATTCTTTTGCTTGCGATGATGATCACGGCCATCGAGACGATCCGCCCGCCCGCCCTCGCGCAGCGTCACGCAGGTAGCGTCGAGCCACAGGAAGGGCCCGGTTCTTGGGGGGGCAGGTCAGGCCCGGCCTTCTGATCGCCGAGCGGCGCCTCACCAAGGGCGGTTGGGCGGTAGCATCCCGCTTGAAACCCGGACGCAGGCAGATCTTCGGGCCGGTTTTCCTGTTGGTCGCGCGGATCAAGCTGGCGAAACGGCCGGGCTTCGACCGCGACACGGCAGACGCGCATGACAGCACGCCGGGATTGATCGTCGCGAACAGGGGTGAGGGACAGGTGCCCTGATCGATGGGCCGCGCCTTGGGATCAACGCGAACGGGGCTGGATTTGGCCCCGCAATGCTCTCATGGTTTCAGGATCTTGCGCCAGTCATGCTTGGGCCGGAACCCCAAGAGCTTTTTGGCCTTGGTGTTCGAGTAGAACGTTGCGTCCTCTGCAAGCTCGCAGGTCACTGGCACGTCGGCATAGAAGCGCTCAATGAGGTCCGAGGTAGACATCGCAACAGAGTGGTGGTCGTTTGAAACGTTGAAAACCTGGTAGCCTAGCCCGTCTACCGCCAGACAGCGGTCTACCATCTGCCCCAGATCTCGCGCATCGATATAGGCAAAGATGTTGCGCAGCCGAAGGTGCGGGTTTTCAACGTAGGCAGGAAAATCCTGTTCGTATTCATGAGGCTCGACCACATTGTTGATGCGCAGCCCATAAATGTCGACCCCCGTGCGCTGTTGAAAGCTGCGCGCCGTCACTTCATTCACGACTTTCGACATCGCGTAGCTGTCTTCCGGGATCGTGGGATGTTCCTCGTCGATCGGGATATATGCAGGTTTGCGGTCCCCATCCGCAAAGCAGACCCCGTAAGTTGTTTCGGACGAGGCGAAGACAATCTTGCGCACCCCGGTCTTAACGGCGGCATCAATGACGTTGTATGTGCCCATCGTGTTGACGCGGAAACATTCATTGTCTGGCGTTATCATGATGCGTGGCACGGCCGCGAAATGGACCACGGCATCGAACCCGGGCCCGCGTGTTCCCGGGTTCAGTTCGTCCAGGCCCATGTAACTATTCATGACGTCGAACATCTGTCCGGCATCGGTGATGTCCGCGATGCGATTATCGACGCCCTCCAGCGCCAGAGGAACGAGATCAACGTTCAGAACGCGGTGCCCCTTCTCCATGAGGTAGGCGATCGCGTGGCGTCCAGCTTTTCCGGATCCGCCAGTAAACAAGATACGCATGGACGTCTCCCAGGCTTGCCACGGTCAAGCGGGGCACCAGACCGCGAGCCGGATCAGGTGCACATTATGCCGCATCATGCCGCATTCTCCAACCCGATGCTGTCATGTTGCGGACTTTCAGGCTTGTAAATCATGCGCCCCATGGTACCAGACGAACCGGTTTGAGTCCAAGCGAACGGCAGTTTCCGAGAAAACACGCTCCGGCCCACCACCCGCGACACCGCCCTTGCCGCGCGCCATGCGCGGCTTTCGACACGGCCCTGCACAACGGCTGGGGCAAAATGATCCAAAGGATGCTCAGGTCACGCTGCTTCAGCCTTCTGGCGTCGGATGGGTCCATCCCGCCAGACTTGGCCTTCAGCGTGTAGACCGTCGCGACGCTCCAACCATGCTCCCGGCATACCCCGGCGATCGGCGAACCAGCCTCGTGATCCCTTGATCATCCCGATACTCTGCGCCTCGGCGAGACTGCACCGCTAGTCCTTTATGCGGTGCGAACCGCGCAGCACCAACGGGCATTCCATCCGCTCTGCATGGGCGCTGCCGGGCACGGTCATCAATGTCTCGACGCACCATTGGCCCATCTCGCGATGCGGAAGCAAGACCGTGGACAGGGGCGGCGACAGGTGTTGTGCGATTTCCTGATCGTCGTAGCCCATCACGGCGATGGTTTTGCCGGGGCGTTCGCCCAGTTCTTTCAGCGCCTCGTAGCATCCGACCGCCATCAGGTCGTTGGCGCAGAAGATCGCATCGGGGCGGCGGTCCTGCGCCAGCAGTTTCAGCGTGGCAAGGCGACCGCCAGAGGGCAGGAAATTGCCCTCGACGATCAGCGACGGATCGACGGGAATGCCCGCGTTGCGCAAGGCGCGCTCATAGCCTTCCATGCGCTGGTCAGAGGCTTCCATCCACGGTTCCCCGGATATGAAGGCAATGCGCCGGTGGCCTTCGGCAATCAGGGCGGCGGTGGCGACCTCGCCACCGCGACGTTCGGCGGGCACGACGGACCGGTGACGTCCCGCCGGATCATGGCAGTTCAGCAACACGCAGGCATGTCGCGCCAGCCCGTCGGGCGGGGTCAGGGCGCGGGTCAGGATCGACCCGTAGATTACCCCGATGGCGTTGTCCCCGGCCCACTTCTTCAGGACGGCGGCCTCGTAAGTGGCATCGCCGCCTGTCATCACCACTTCGAGGATCACATTGCGCTTCCACGCTTCTTCCTGCGCCCCCTCGATCGAGATCGCGGCGAACGGGCTGGTGGCGATTTCGTCGATGATCAACCCGATCACACCCTGCCCGGCAGGTTTCGGCGGACGCCCGGCGCCACGGTGGCGATAGCCAAGATCCTCCACCGCCTGACGCACGCGCTTGCGCGTCTCGCGGCCGATGCGCATGTCTTCCAGACCGTTGAGAACGAAGGAGACCGTGGATTGCGATACCCCCGCCCGCAGCGCCACGTCCTTCATCGTGACCCTTGTTTTCCTTTGCTTTTCCATGCGCCGCCGCCATCGGAGAAAAGGGATTGCTTTCTGCTAAATAATATTGCTAATATTTTTAGCACAAGCGGAATCGACCCATTGGGGCGATCCTGTGACTCGCAATCGGATCGGGGAGGAGACGATGCGCGACGCCCAAAGGAGATACCTTAGTCAACGTCAATCGGCGTGGATACTTCTGGCGCCCTTTCTCGTCACCTATGCGCTGTTTCTGGTTTACCCGTTCTTTCGCGGGATCTGGATCAGCCTGCACGACTGGAACCTGCTTGCCGTGGCCTTCAATCCCGACGCCATGGAATTCATCGGGCTGCGCAACTACGAGCGCGTCATGTGGGGCCGCAATATCCAATGGGGGTTCTCCGCGCCCCTATGGCAGGGCCTTGGCGTCATCGGTCTTGCGCTTGCTGTCTTCCTTCGCCGGGCGGACCGGCTGAGCCGCTTCAACGCCATCGCCCTTGGCGTGGTGTCGCTGCTGCTGGTTGTCCTCCCCGGTTTTCATCCCGGCGAAGGGGGACGGTGGTATGACCGCCGGTTCTGGCCTACCGTGGGCAACACGCTGGTCTTCGTGGGCTTTACCGTGCCCGGCGTGACCATCGCGGCGCTTCTGCTGGCGGCGGGATTGAACCGCGAGACCCGCGCCATGGGCATCCTGCGCACCCTGTTCTTCCTCAGCCAGGTGCTGTCGGTAACGGTGGTCACGCTGATCTGGCAGATCATGTTCTCGCCCCGACAGGGCCTTATCGCCAATATCACCAAAACCTTCGGCGGCACGCCGATCAACTGGCTGACCGACCAGCAATTCGCCATGGCCGCCATCGTCATCGCCACGATCTGGTGGTCGCTTGGCATTGCCATGATCCTGTTCCTCGCCGGGCTTCAGGATATCTCGAAGGACATCTACGAGGCTGCCGCGCTGGACAATGCGCGCGGCGCACGGGCGTTCTGGTTCGTCACCCTGCCCAACCTGCGGCGCACGATCACGCTGGTCGTGGTGTTGCAGATCATCCTGCATTTCCAGGTCTTCGGGCAATCCCACCTGATGACGCAGGGCGGACCGAACGACACCACGCAGGTTCTGGTGCGCTACATCTACCAGACCGGGTTTCGTGACAGCGAGCTGGGCCGCGCCAGTGCCATGGCGGTGTTCCTGTTCGTGATCATGGGGGCGTTCTCGATCATTCAGTTTGTCATTGGCCGGGAGAAAGACGAATGAACCGCGGGTATTACTGGCTTGTTATCGGGCTTGCAGTCCCGGCTTTCATCTGGCTGGTGCCGACGCTGTGGATGCTGTCGCTATCGTTGCAGCCCAACGAGGTGTTGGCACGCACCACGTCGAGCACCGCGTTCGGGCTGCTGCCGATCCCCTTCACCACAGACAACTATGCCGCGCTCTTCACCTTCGGCCAGACGCCGTGGTGGTTCCTCAATTCGCTGATCGTTTCGCTGGGGATGACGCTGGGGGTGCTGACGGTGTCCACCACGGCAGGCTACGCGCTTGCGCGGCTGGAGTTCCCGTTCAAGCGGGCGATCACCGTGATGTGCCTGATCGGGCTGATGGTGCCCGAACAGGCGGTCTTCATCCCGCTTTACACGATGTTCGCCGACTTCGGATGGCACAACAGCTATCACGCGCTGATTCTGCCGCGCATGGCGGTGCCCATCGGGGTCTTCCTGATGCTGCAATTCTTCCAGGCGATCCCGCGCGATATCGAGGAGGCTGCGCGCCTCGACGGGGTCGGCTGGTTGCAGATCTTCTGGCACGTGATGCTGCCGCTGGCGCGCCCTGCGATGATGACGCTGGCGATCCTGACATTCCTCTACGCGTGGAACGATTATCTCTGGCCGCTCGTCAGTGCGCAGCAGCGCGAATATTTCACCATCACGCTCGGGCTGGCCTCGATCCAGTCCAACTTCGCGCAATCGGAAGGGCTGGGCCGCGTCATGGCCTCGGGCGTCATCGCCTCGCTTCCGGTTGTGATCCTGTTCCTGATCTTCCAGCGTTATGTGGTCAATGCCATGACCGCCGGCGGATCCAAGGGCTGACCCGCACATCATAGGGAGAAAACCATGAGACATGTGCTACTGACCGCGGCAGCCGCCGCAACGCTGGCCACCGGTGCCCCCGGAGCCATGGCGCAGGAGGTGACGCTGGGACGCTTCTTCGGCGCCTGCGAGAATGCCGGGACCGACACCACCACCAGCGTCGGCGAGCCCTGCATCATCCAGTCCATCATCAACGCCGCCGATGCCGAAATCGACGGCGTGTCGATCAACACCCTGCCCACCGACTGGGGCAACTACTATGACCAGATCAAGGCGGCCTTCGCCGGCGGCACGCCGCCCGATGTGTTCGTGATGCACCGTCACCGGATCCCGGAATTCGCAGGGATCGGCGCATTGTCGGAGCTTTCGGGCGATCTGGAGGCGGCGGGGATCGACCCCTCCGACTGGTCCGAAAACGCGCTGGAGGCCGTCAGCTACGAAGGCGGCATCTACGGCGTGCCGATGGATTTCCACGCCAACCTCTGGCACGTCAACATGGGCCTGATGGAAGCGGCCGGGCTGGTCGACGACACTGGTGCCCCGATCCTGCCCTCCTCGCCCGAGGAGCTTCTGGAGCACGCCCGCATGGTAGAGGAGGCGACCGGACAGGATTACCTCGCCGCCGATTTCGCGCAATTCCCGATCGGCGTGCGGCTTGTGCTGGCGCTGATGTGGCAGCAGGACGCCAACATCTTCACCGAGGACGGCACCGCCACCATCAACACCGAGGAGGCCGCCAACGCGGTGACCGCCATCACGCAACTGTTCGATGCCGGCTACGCCAATCCGCAGCTTAACTATGCCGACAGCCAGCAGGCTTTCCTGAACGGCGAGGCGGCGGTGCTGGTCAACGGCACGTGGGTCGTGGATTTCTACGACGCGCAGGCCGCCGATCCGGAGGTGGCGCTGTCGAACTACTACGCGGCCGATTTCCCGACGCTGTTCGACACCGGTGCGACATGGGCCGACAGCCACATGTGGGCCATCCCCTCCACCCTTGAGGGCGCGGAGCGGGACGCCGCGTTGCGGGTTCTGGCCTTCATCAACGACCACAACATCGACTGGGCGCGGACCGGACACATGGCGGTGCGCAGCTCGGTGGTCGAAAGCGAGGCCTATACCAACCTGCCGCACCGCGATGAATACGCCGGCACCGCCGCCATAGCGCGCGACACCCCGCCGTCGGAACGCTACGGCGCCATTCAGGACGTGCTCAACCGAGAGCTTCAGGCGATCTGGCTGACCGGCAAGCCGGTAGAGGACGCCCTCGCTGATGCCGAGCTTGAAGTTCAGGATCAACTGGACCGCTAAGCCAAAGCAAGGCCTCGCCCGAATGTGGCGGGGCCTTTTTGCAAGATCAAACAGGATACCGACATGACCCGCTGGAGCGAAGCCCGCGCGAAGGACTGGTGGCAGGCCCGCCCTTGGGTGTGCGGCTTCAACTTCCTGCCCTCGACAGCCGTCAATTTCATCGAGATGTGGCACCCCGATACGTTCGACGCGGCCACGATCGAACGCGAACTGGGCTGGGCCGGCGAGATAGGCTTCAACGCGATGCGCATCAACCTGCCGTTTCAGGGCTGGCTGCACGACCGCGACGGGTTGCTCGACCGGCTCGACCGGGTGATGGCGATCGCCGCAAGGCATGGGCTGGATACGGTGCCTTGCCTGTTCGACGATTGCGGCTTCGGCGGCGAAGAACCCGTCTGGGGCCCGCAGCCCGCGCCGGTGCCAGGCGTTCATAACAGCCGCGCCATCGCCTCGCCGGGGCGCGCGGTGGTGGTGTCGGGCGATCACGATGTCGATCTGCAAGCCTACGTGCGGGGCGTGATCCACCGCTTTCGGGCCGATCCGCGCGTTCTGTTCTGGGATCTCTACAACGAGCCCGGTAACCGCATGGACTTCAGCGGGCCGGATTACGGCAGTTTTGACAAGGCACTGGAAAGCCGCGCCCTGGCGCTGATGGAAAACGCCTTTGCCTGGGCGCGGGCCGAAGACCCGGCCGCGCCCCTGAGCGTGGCGGCATGGACAACGCCGCTACCGGGCGACGACGCGCACCCCTACCAGACCGAGATCGACCGCAGCGCGCTCCTGCATTCCGACATCATCACCTTTCACGCCTACTGGAACCGCGCCCGTGTGGCCCAATTCATCGACTATCTCGAGGTGCTGGGTCGCCCGGTACTGTGCACCGAGTGGATGGCGCGCACGCTGGACAGCCATATCTCGGACCAGCTTGAAATGTTCCACGAACGCGGCGTTGGCTGCTTTCAGTGGGGGCTGGTCCGGGGCCGCACCCAGACATGGCTGCCCTGGCCCGACGATCTTGTGCGCGCACATGGCGGCACACCCGGCCGCGACATCTGGTTCCATGACCTGCTGCACGAGGATGGCAGCCCGTACGATCCGGCAGAGGTCGCCACGATCCGCGATTTGACAGCGCGCGACACGATACCCTCTGTGCTGGAGAGCGGGTCTTCTCGGCGATGACGACCGTGGATGAATAACCGGTTTTCCGTTACCTGTGCCCTGCAAAAAACCGCCGAGGCCATGGGTGCCGAGCACCGCAGGTTTTCCGACATGCCCGTCGCAAATACCCGACAAATCTGTCGAATTCGCTGACGCGCGGCACAATTTCCGGTGATGCGCATATGGCCCTCGCCGCGCCTTTGCGCTAAGCAAACCGCGCCTGACAGGAGGATCGACATGCCCAGATACCGTTCCCGCACCACCACCCATGGCCGCAACATGGCCGGCGCCCGCGGCCTTTGGCGCGCCACGGGCATGACCGAAGGCGATTGGAATAAGCCCATCATCGCCATCGTCAACAGCTTCACCCAGTTCGTGCCGGGCCATGTGCACCTGAAAGACCTGGGCCAGATGGTCGCGCGCGCGGTCGAGGACGCAGGCGGTGTTGCCAAGGAATTCAACACCATCGCGGTCGATGACGGCATTGCCATGGGCCATGACGGGATGCTTTACAGTCTGCCCTCGCGCGAGGTGATCGCCGATTCCGTGGAATACATGGTCAACGCTCATTGTGCCGATGCGATGGTCTGCATTTCCAACTGCGACAAGATCACGCCGGGCATGCTGATGGCGGCGATGCGGTTGAATATCCCGGCCATTTTCGTTTCCGGCGGGCCGATGGAGGCGGGCAAGATCGACATCGCCGATCTGGAGATGTCCAGCATCGACCTCGTCGATGCCATGGTCGCCGCCGCCAATGACAGCTTCACCGACGCGCAGGTGCAGCATATCGAGGAAAACGCCTGCCCGACCTGTGGCTCATGTTCCGGCATGTTTACCGCAAATTCAATGAATTGCCTGGCCGAGGCTTTGGGCCTCGCGCTGCCCGGCAATGGTTCGACGCTGGCCACGCACGCCGACCGCAAGGGCCTGTTCCTTGAGGCGGGGCGCAAGATCGTCGAGATCGCCAAGCGCCATTACGAGGGCGAGGAAACCGGCCTTCTACCGCGCGAGATCGCCACGCTTGAGGCGTTCGAGAACGCGATGAGCCTCGATATCGCCATGGGCGGATCGACCAACACGGTGCTGCACCTGCTGGCGATTGCGCATGAGGGCGAGGTCGATTTTACCATGGCCGACATGGACCGGCTCAGCCGCAAGGTGCCCTGCCTGTGCAAGGTCGCGCCCAACACGGCCAATGTCCATATGGAGGACATCCACCGCGCAGGCGGTATTTTCGCGATCCTCGGCGAACTTGCCCGCGCGGGCCTGTTGCACACCGAGGTCAGCACCGTGCATTCCAGCACCCTGGGCGAGGCGATTGCCAAGTGGGATATCGCGGTGGCCAACAACCCCGAAGCGGAACGCCTGTTCAAGGCCGCACCCGGCGGCGTGCGCACCACGCAGGCGTTCAGCCAGTCGAACCGCTACAAGGATCTGGACACCGACCGCGCCGGCGGCGTGATCCGCGACAAGGAAAACGCCTTTAGCCAGGATGGTGGCCTTGCGGTTCTCTACGGCAATATCGCCGAGGATGGCTGCATCGTGAAAACCGCCGGGGTGGATAGCAGCATCCTGCAATTCACCGGCACCGCGCATGTCTGCGAAAGCCAGGACGAGGCGGTCAGCGATATCCTGACCGGCAAGGTCAAGGAAGGCGACGTGGTGGTCATCCGCTATGAGGGGCCGCGCGGCGGGCCGGGGATGCAGGAAATGCTCTACCCGACCTCTTACCTCAAGTCGAAGGGCCTGGGCAAAGCCTGCGCGCTGCTGACCGACGGGCGCTTTTCCGGGGGGACGTCGGGGCTGTCGATCGGCCATGTCTCGCCCGAGGCGGCGGAGGGCGGGGCCATCGGCCTTGTCCAGAACGGCGACAAGATCGAGATCGACATTCCGGGCCGCAGCATCACCCTCGCCGTGTCGGAAGAGGATCTGGCGACGCGCCGCGCCGCGCAGGAAGCGAACGGCTGGAAACCGGCCCAACCGCGCAAGCGCAAGATCTCTACCGCGCTCCGGGCTTATGCCGCCCTCACCACAAGCGCCGCCAAGGGCGCCGTTCGCCAGGTTTGAAAAGGAAGCACGCCCATGACCCGCACGGTTTACGTAAACGGCGCGTATCTGCCGGAAAATGAAGCGAAGGTGTCGATCTTCGACCGTGGTTTCCTGTTTGCCGATGGCGTCTACGAGGTGACGAGCGTGCTGAACGGCAAGCTGGTGGATTTCGATGGCCACGCCAAGAGGCTGGACCGCTCGCTGAGCGAGTTGGAGATGAAGACCCCAATCAGCACGGAAGACCTGCTGAAGGTTCACCGTCAGTTGGTCGAGAGGAACGGCATTGTGGATGGTCTGATCTATCTGCAAATAACCCGTGGTGCGCCTGACGACCGCGACTTCGCCTTTCCGCCCGCAGAGACCGAGCCGACCATCGTGCTGTTCACCCAGAACAAGCCGGGGCTGGCGGATGCGCCGCAGGCCAGGACCGGCATCAAGGTGATTTCAGTCGAAGACCTCCGGTGGGGGCGCCGGGATATCAAGACGGTTCAGCTGCTCTACCCCTCGCTGGGCAAGATGGCGGCGAAGAAGGCCGGCTGCGACGATGCCTGGATGGTCGAGGATGGCGTGGTGACGGAAGGCACGTCGAACAACGCCTATATCGTGACCAAGCAAGGCACCATCGTCACGCGGCAATTGTCCAATGACATCCTGCACGGGATCACCCGCGCGGCGGTGCTGCGCTTCGCCCGCGAGGCGCAGATGAAGGTGGAAGAGCGCCCCTTCACCATCGCCGAAGCGCAGGACGCAGCAGAGGCTTTCATCACCTCGGCCTCGGCCTTCGTGATGCCGGTGGTGGAGATTGACGGCACACCTGTGGGCGAGGGCGCTGTCGGCCCGATCGCCACGCGCCTGCGCGAGATCTACCTTGAAGAAATGCACAAGGCAGCGGTCTGAGGCGCGCCGCTCTTCGCGCTCCTGACGGAGGCTCATCGCGATGACGCGGCCCCGGCGCGGAAGAGCGGTCTGGAAATGAAAGGGGCCGCACCGCGCGGCCCCTTGGTCTTTATGCCGCTGGTCTGCGGCGCTGTCTCTGCTGGCGGGGCTTGCCCTGCGGCTTGCCCTGCCCGCCGCCGCCACCGCCACCGCCTTGCGGACGCCGGCCGCGACCGCCGCCGCCGCCGCCACGCTTGGATTTCTCGGCTTTCACCGCGACAGGACAGGTGCCGCTGGCAACCGGGATCGAGAGTTTCATGACCTTCTCGATGTCCTTCAGCTGGTCCACCTCCTCGGCGCAGCAAAAGGCGATCGCCTCGCCTTCCTTGCCGGCACGGGCGGTGCGCCCGATGCGGTGAACGTAGTTGTCCGGCACATCCGGCAGGTCGAAATTGTAGACGGTGCGCACATCGGGGATGTCGATGCCGCGCGCGGCCACGTCGGTCGCCACGAGGATCTTGGTGGTGCCGGCCTTGAACGCCTTGATCGCGCGGTCGCGTTGGCCCTGGCTCTTGTTGCCGTGGATCGAGGCAGCGTCGAACCCGTCGGCGACAAGTTGTTTCATCAACTTCTCCGCCCCGTGCTTGGTGCGCGCGAAAACAAGGCTGAGATCGTCAGGGTAGCGGCGCAGTTGTTCCTTCAGGCGCGCGGGCTTGTCGGCTTTCTCGACGAAATGGATAGACTGGGTGATCTTGTCAGCAGCCTTGCCCGGCGGCGCGACCTGCACCTTGCGCGGGTTCACGAGGTAGGCGCGCGACAGTTCTTCCATCTGCTTGGGCATGGTGGCCGAAAAGAGCATCGTCTGGCGCGGATGGCCCAGCTTCGGCGCAATCCGGCGCAGGGCATGGATGAACCCCATGTCGAGCATCTGGTCGGCCTCGTCGAGAACGAGAAACTTCGCGCGATCGAGGCGCACCGCGCCGCGATCCATCAGGTCGATCAGGCGGCCGGGTGTGGCGACGAGAATGTCGATCCCGCGGCCCAGAAAGCGGATCTGGTTATTGATGGACTGCCCGCCCACGACCGTGCCGATGCGCAGGTCGGAGCCCTTGACGTAATCACGCAGCGATTCAGAGATCTGGTTGACCAGTTCGCGCGTCGGCGCAAGGATCAGGGCGTTGGTGGTCTTGGGTTCCGGTCGGCCCGGCATCGCCAGCAGGTGTTCCACCAGCGGCAGGCCGAAGGCGGCGGTCTTGCCGGTGCCGGTCTGGGCGAGGCCCATGATATCATGCCCGGCGAGCGCAAGCGGAATCGCCTGGTTCTGGATCGGGGTCGGGGTTTCGTAGCCGGCAGCTTTCACGGCGGCCTGCAAGGTCGGCGAGAGGCCGAGCATTTCAAAATCGAACACTGTATTCCTTTCCACCGGCGCGGACATCGCGCACGGGGTGATACGGGTCATCGCCCCCGGATGTCGGAGGCAGCGAGGGGGCGATCGGGCGCTCTGCTAACCGGGGGCATCCCGATCGGCCGGCCAGACCGTCAGACCCTGCGTGATGGGGACTGGGAATTCTTCGTGCCGGGAACGCGGGGGCGACACTGTCGCGGCGTTCGGCTCACGCGGCCGTATGACACTGCCGTTGACATGTTCGCATTTGCCGCACAAGTCAAGGGGCTTGCCCTTTAACTTCGCCCCCGCCTGCGATATGCCCGCCGCTGTTCCTAACCAAGAGGACAAGGATCATGGGCTATAAAGTTGTCGTTGTCGGCGCCACGGGCAACGTGGGCCGCGAAATGCTGAACATCCTGGCCGAGCGCCAGTTCCCGGTCGACGAGATCGCCGTTCTGGCCTCTCGCCGGTCGCTCGGGACCGAGTGCAGCTTTGGCGACAAGACCCTCAAGACGCAGGATCTCGACACGTTCGATTTCACCGGCTGGGACATTGCGCTGTTTGCCATCGGCGCCGACGCGACCAAGACCTTCGCGCCGCGCGCGGCAAAGGCGGGCTGCGTGGTGATCGACAACAGTTCCCTCTACCGCTACGATCCCGACGTGCCGCTGGTTGTGCCGGAGGTGAACCCCGAAGCGATCGATGGCTATTCGAAAAAGAACATCATCGCCAACCCCAACTGTTCGACCGCGCAGATGGTTGTGGCGTTGAAACCGCTGCATGACCGGGCGACGATCAAGCGGGTTGTCGTCTCGACCTACCAATCGGTGTCCGGCTCCGGCAAGGAGGCGATGGACGAGCTTTGGAACCAGACCAAGGGCATGTATGTACCGGGACAGGAGGTTGCGCCCTCCGTTTATCCCAAGCAGATTGCCTTCAACGTGATCCCACATATCGACGTCTTCCTTGATGATGGCTCGACCAAGGAAGAATGGAAGATGGTGGCCGAGACCAAGAAGATCGTCGACAAGGCGATCAAGGTGACGGCGACTTGCGTCCGTGTGCCGGTTTTCGTGGGTCATGCCGAGGCGATCAATATCGAGTTCGAAGATTTCCTGGACGAGGATGAAGCCCGCGAGATCCTGCGCGCGGCACCGGGGATCCTTGTCGTCGACAAGCGTGAAGATGGCGGCTACGTCACGCCGGTGGACTGCGTCGGTGATTACGCCACCTTCATCAGCCGGATCCGGCAGGACGGCACGATCGACAACGGGCTGAACCTTTGGTGCGTGTCCGACAACCTGCGCAAGGGGGCGGCCCTGAACGCGGTTCAGATCGCCGAAACGCTTGGCAAGCGGGTGCTGAAGAAAGGCTGACGGTCAGATCTCCTCTATCAGGTCGACATCATCGTCCGTCTCCTCGGGGTGCGCGCGGTTGAGGAGGTGGCGCATCTTGTGCGGATGGCCGGGCATCGGTGCGCCGAAGCGTTTCACGAAACGGGAATAGGCAAAGCCGATTTCCGAGGATTTGCAGAGCCGGGCGCCCGTCGGCAGACGGTGCAGCGTCAGGCCGCCCCCGGCGGGGCGCAATTCGAACCCGACGGCGCGCAAGCGCCGTTGCAGGTCGTGCCAGTCGATCGCTTCGGCCATGGTTGGCGCGAGGAGCCGCTGCAGGCGCGCGACGAGCCGCTCATCCGCGCATTGGCGCGTCTTCGCGTCGGCCGCGCGCCTGATTTCCCGCGTGATCAGGCCGCGGATGATGTGATCGACGCTCAGATCCTGTTCGGCTGCAAGTCCATGCAGCGCGTTCAGGTCTCGTGGCGCGAGGCGGATGGTAAGCGACTCTCCGAACATGGGCGCAGAGTGGCGCCCGCTTCGTTAAAGCCACGTTAAACTCCGCGAAATATCCTCAGACCGGAACGAAACGACCCATTTTCGGGTCATAGGCTTCAAGCGCGCCGGAGGCGATCTCGGTCCACAGGCCGTGCAGGCTAAGCCGAGTGTCCTTGACGGCGTCCCTGACGAAAGGGAAGGTCATCAGGTTGGACAGCGACACGAGGACGGCTTTCTGCTCCAGCGTCCGCTGCCGGACGAGCGGGTCCGTGATCGTGGCGGTTGCCGCGCAGGCGGGGCGCAGCATGTCCAGCCAGCGACCCACGAAACTGCCCGGTTTTTCCAGCTCCGGCGCATTGCCCGATACCATCTGGATGCAGCCATTGACACCGCCGCAACTGCTATGTCCCAGCACGATGACATGCGCCACCTTGAGCGATGTCACCGCGAATTCGACCGCTGCCGAGGTGCCGTGGTGGTCGCCATCGGGCGCAAAGGGCGGCACAAGGTTGGCGATATTGCGGTGGATGAAGAACTCGCCCGGATCGGCCCCGAAAACCGAGGTGGCTGTCACCCGGCTGTCGCAGCAGGAAACCACCATTGCGCGCGGGTGCTGGCCCTCATTGGCAAGATGCCGGAACCAGGCCTCGTTCTCGGCGTATTCGGTCGCCTTCCAGCCGTGATACCGCCTTGCAAGATAGGCCGGCAGCGGGGACGCGTTCTTCATTCTGTCACCTCGGGTTGCGCGCCGCCCGTGTTACGGTGCATTCGGTGAAAACTCGAGCCTTTTTTCAGGCCCGCCTAAACCCTTTCTTCAACATCGCGCGGCAAGCTTCTGCCATCCGTGGGGGCGGAAGTGGAGTGAGTGATGAAACAGGACGTAACCGTGCTGCGCCCGGAAGAACCGGCGCGGTTCAACCCCGATCGACTGGAACTTCTTTGCAAGGAGGTGGGGGAAGTCCGCGCCGAACATGAGGTGGCCAGTGCACTGGAAGTGATCAGCCGCAGGCTGCGCGATATTCGCGATATCGACCCATGGTGCGATGCGCCCTCGCTGGCCGGCCTGGTGCGGGCGCTGATCGCGGCATCGGATCGCATCGGCATGGCCACCTTGTCGCGCGTCGCGCGGGATGTGCAACGCTGCGCGGCGCGGCGCGATGCGGTTGCCCTTGCCGCCACCTATATGCGTCTGTTGCGCGTCGGCGATCGGTCGATCAAGGCGATCTGGGATCTGGAGGATGCATCTGGTTGATCTGCCTTGCAGCCCCGGCCTGTCGCGTTAGGCTGTGACCACGCAACGCAGGACAGTTGACCATGGCAAGACAGTTTTCCCCCGATGCTTCCTCCGCCATCCGGGTGATCCCGGTCGCAAACGACGGGCTGGAGGCGGCCCTGTCCGCCCTGCAGCCCGGACAGGCGGAGTGGGTCCGCCGGCTTGGTTTCTCCGCCGGTCTGGGGGAAACGTGCCTCTTGCCCGATGGGCAGGGTGGTATCGCCGCCGTTCTCGCCGGGCGCGGCACATCCGGCGCGCGGTTGCGCAAACGCTTTGCGCTCGGGGCGGCGCTTGCCGCGCTTCCTGACGGGCTCTACCGGCTTGATGCTGGCGCGATGCCGATGGTGGAGCGCGAGGAAACGGCGCTTGGCTTCCTGCTCGCCGGGTATCGCTTTGATCGGTATCGGGAAAACCCCGCCCCCAAGGCACGGCTGGTGGTGCCCGAGGGGCTGGATGCCGCAGCGCTTGAAATCACCGCAGAGGGCGAATGCCTGACCCGCGACCTGATCAACACCCCGCCCAACGACATGGGGCCGGAGCAGTTGGAAAACGCCGCGCGCGCCTTGGCGGACCGCTTCGGCGCGGCCATGGCCGTCACCACGGGCGAAGATCTGCTGACCACCAATTTCCCCCTGATCCACGCCGTCGGCCGCGCTGCGACGCGGGCGCCCCGGCTGATCGACATGCGATGGGGCGAGAGCGGCCCGCAGGTGACGCTGGTTGGCAAGGGCGTCTGTTTCGATACCGGCGGGCTGAACCTTAAACCCGGCGCGTCCATGGGATTGATGAAGAAAGACATGGGCGGCGCGGCGACGGTTCTGGGGCTGACGCGGATGATCATGGCGGCGGGGGTGAACCTGCGCCTGAGGGTGCTGATCCCGGCGGTGGAAAACGCGGTCGCGGGCGATGCCTTCCGCCCCGGCGATATCCTGACCGCGCGTAACGGCCTGACGGTGGAGGTCAACAACACCGACGCCGAGGGGCGGCTGGTTCTGGCCGATGCGCTGTCGCTGGCGGCGGAGGATGCGCCGGACCTGATGATCTGCATGGCGACGCTGACCGGCGCGGCGCGGGTGGCGGTGGGGCCCGATCTGGCGCCATTCTACACCGATGACGAGGGGATCGCCGCGTCGCTGGCGGAAGCCGCAACGCAGGTTGCCGACCCGGTCTGGCGGATGCCGTTCCATCTGCCTTACGAGGCGATGCTGGAACCGGCGATCGCCGATCTCGACAACGCGCCGGGGGGCGGCTTTGCCGGCTCGATCACCGCCGCGCTGTTCTTGCGCCGGTTCGCCGCCGGGGTGGATCGCTTCGCCCATTTCGACATTTACGGCTGGCAGCCCACTGATGCTCCGGCCCGCCCCAAGGGCGGTGTCGGGCAGGGGGCGCGGGCGATCTTCGCGGCGCTGCCACGGATGCTGGGCGATGGCTGAACCGCGTATCACCCCGACCAACGGGCGCGTCGCCCATGTCTCGCTGAAAGGTCAGGTGGAGGCCGAGCGTTTCGTCGAGGGGCGCCGCATGATGGTTACCCAGCCGATGGCCAACATCACCGGGGAACCGCGCGGCAAGCGGGTCAGCCAGCTTCTGTTCGGCGAGGTCTTTCACGTCCTGGAAACCGAGGACGGCTTCGCCTTCGGGCAGGCGGCGCGGGATGGGCAGGTGGGATACATGCTGGCCGGCGCACTGGTCTCGCCCGAGGCCCCCACCCATTGGGTCGCGGCGCCGGCCACCCATCTCTACCCCAAGCCGGAGCTGAAGGCGCCGCCCGAGGTGGCGATCTTCTTCGGCTCGCCGGTCAAGGTGGTGGCGGAGCGCGAGGATTTCCTGCGCATCCACACCGGCCATTTCATCCCGCGGCCGCATTTGCAGCCCATCAAGGCGCGCTTCGGCGATCCCGTCGGCGTGGCCGACCTGTTCCTTGGCTCGCCTTACCTGTGGGGGGGGAACAGCCGCTGGGGGCTGGATTGTTCCGGGCTGATCCAGATGGCGCTTGTGGGCTGCGGGCTCGATTGCCCGCGCGACTCCGATCAGCAGATGGCACTGGGGCGCGAACTTTACCACGGTGAACCCTTTGTGCGCGGCGACCTTGTGTTCTGGACGGGTCATGTCGGCTTCATGGCCAATGACCGGATGCTGCTGCACGCCAATGCCCATCACATGGCCGTGGCCTATGAACCGCTGAAGCACGCCGCCGCGCGGTTCGAGGCGAAGGGCGTCGGTCCGATCCTGTCGCGTCGGCGGTTCCTCAAACCGGGCGGCTGAGGTCAAGTCTCCACGGCGCGGATCAGCTTGCGTTCCAGCACGCGGAGCACGGTGCGCAGGTCGTGGCCGCGTTTCAGGATGCGCCCGTCCATGCCGATCACCGCGTATTGCCCCTGCCGGTCGCGCAGTTTCGGGCGCTTCTCGACCCGGTAGATCGGGTGTTCGGCGGTGCGGCGAAAGATCGAGAACACCGCCACCTCGCGCAGGAAGGAAATCCCGTAATCGCGCCATTCCCCGGCGGCCACCATCCGGCCGTAAAGCCCGAGGATCACGCCAAGTTCGCTGCGATGGAACGCCACCTGATCGGGAGATGAGGGCGCGGGGCCGGTCGGCTGGACATGCATCACCATTTTTTGCAATCTGGCGCGCTTGCCGCGGCAAATCAAGCGGTGCCATCGAATTGCCGCTAAAACGCCGCCCGGTTTTCTCGCCCGCACCCTGAAACCGCCGCGACGTCGGGGCAAGACTGGTCGCGTAGTAACGAGCGTAGTCTCGCCCCGGTGAAGCGGTTATCTTGCCCCCACCCAGTCCGCTTCGCCGGGGACTGCATCGGAGAATCGAAAAGGCCCCGCGCGAAAACGCCGGGGCCTTTTGCCGTGCCAGGTTTGCGTGGGAAGCTACTCCCGCACCAGTCTCTCGTAGCCCTCCGCGATCTCGCGGGTGAGGGCACCGACCTCGAAGGTGTAATCGCCGATCTGGCCCACCGGCGTGACCTCGGCGGCGGTGCCGGTCAGCCAGCATTGCTGGAACCCTTCCAACTCGCCCGGCTCAATATGGCGTTCGTGCACCGCGATGCCGCGATCCTTCAGCATGCCGATCACCGTCTGCCGGGTGATGCCGTTCAGGAAGCAATCGGGCGTCGGGGTGTGCACCTCGCCGTCCTTGACGAAAAACAGGTTGGCCCCCGTCGCCTCCGCCACGTAGCCGCGATAGTCGAACATCATCGCATCCGAACAACCCTTGGCCTCGGCGGCGTGTTTTGAAAGCGTGCAGATCATGTAAAGCCCGGCCGCCTTGGCGTGGCAGGGGATGGTTTCGGGGCTGGGGCGTTTCCATTTGGAGATGTCGAGCCTGGCCCCCTTCATCTTTGCATCGCCGTAATAGGCCCCCCATTCCCAAGCTGCGACCGCCAGTCGCACCGGGTTGCGGGCCGAGGCGACGCCCATATCCTCGCCTGCCCCGCGCCATGCAAACGCGCGCACGTAGGCGTCGGTAAAGCCGTTGGCGGCCATCACCTCGGCCTTCGCGGCCTCGATCTCGTCGACCGTGAACGGGATCTCGAAATCCAGTTGCCCGGCGGAAAAGTGCAGGCGCTCGGAATGCTGCCGGCTCTTGAAAATCTTGCCGTTATAGGCGCGTTCGCCTTCGAATACGGACGACGCATAGTGCAGTGCGTGGGTCAGCACATGAACTTTGGCATCCCGCCAGGGAACCAGTTTGCCATCCATCCAGATGGATCCGTCTCGATCATCATATGCAGTGCCCATACTCGTCACCTTCCACCTGAGCCGTGTTCATGTTTCGGTTTGTTGCGCGCAATGTGACCGATCCGGACATAAAATTACGCAAAACCTGATATCCGCTACCAATTGATTCTTGGAAAGTCAATAACGCTGACATAAACTGCGCTTGATTGTAAAAAGACCCTGAAAGGGACCCGACGCCATGTCAGACCGAAGCGCGTCACATTCGGCAAGCAGCGGCGAAAGCCTGCTTTTCCTGACCGATGAGCAGCTTCGCCGCGGGATCGAGGCGATGTTTTTCGCGTATCGCGGCTTTACCGCCGATCCTGACCGGATCCTTGAAGACCACGCCTATGGCCGGGCGCATCACCGCGCGATCCATTTCATCAATCGCAGTCCGGGCACGACGGTGAACAACCTCCTGGCCATTCTCGGCGTGACCAAGCAATCGCTGAACCGGGTGTTGCGCACGCTGGTCGAGGATGGGCTGGTCGAAAGCCGGGTGGGCACGAAGGACAAGCGCGAACGCCACCTCTACCTGACCGCGCAGGGCATAGCGTTGGAACGCGAATTGTCGGATGCGCAGCGCCGCCGGATGCGCGCGGCCTATCGCGCGGCGGGGCCAGAGGCTGTCGCCGGTTTTCGCACCGTGCTGGAACAGATGATGGACCCGGAGCTGCGCCAGCATTATACCGCCAACCCGGAGGGCGGATCATGACACACGACCCGGCGGCGCATCTTCTGATTGTCGACGATGACGAACGCATACGCGGCCTTTTGCAGAAGTTCCTGATGCGCCATGGCTTCATCGTCAGCGTGGCGCGCGATGCGGCGCATGCGCGGCGCCTTCTGGCGGGACTGGAATTTGACCTGATCATCCTCGACGTGATGATGCCGGGCGAAGACGGGCTGACCCTGACCCGCGCGCTGCGTGAAAAGATGGCCACCCCGATCCTGCTGTTGACCGCGCGCGGCGAGGCCAGCGACCGGATCATGGGGCTTGAGGCGGGGGCGGACGATTACCTGCCCAAACCGTTCGAGCCGCGCGAGCTTTTGCTGCGGATCAACGCGATCCTGCGTCGGGTGCCAAGCGAGCCGGACCAGACCGGCACCCCCAAGATGCTGACCCTCGGCCCCGTTCGCTATGACCTGGAGCGCGGCGAGATGTGGCGTGGGTCCGATCCGATCCGCCTGACGGCGACGGAAGCGGCCCTGATGCGGATCTTCGCGGCCTGCCCGAATGAGGCGATCAGCCGTGTGCAACTGGTCGAGGATCTGGGCCGCGACAAGGGCGTGGGCAACGTCAACAGCCAGGAACGCGCGGTTGACGTTCAGATCACCCGCCTGCGCCGCAAGATAGAGGCCGACCCGAAACAGCCGCGCTACCTGCAAACGGTGCGCGGCGCGGGCTACATGCTGGCCCCGGACTGAGTTCGCACCGAGGAGAATCCATGACGCTTCTGATCACCAACGAGGCCGGGATCCAGCACCAGATGCCGCCGGGCCACCCGGAACAGATCGCCCGGCTGGAGCGCGTTCTCGCGGCACTGAACGCCCCGGATTTCGCCCCGCTGGATCGCCGCGACGCGCCCATGGCGGAAGAGGCGGACCTGCTGCTTGCCCATCCCGAGGCGTATGTCGCGGCCATCCGCAACGCCGCCCCGGCCGAGGGGTTGGTCGCGCTCGATGCCGACAGCGCCATGTCGCCCGGCACGTGGGAGGCCGCCCTGCGCGGCGTCGGCGGCTGCCTCGCGGCGGTCGATGCGGTGCTGGCCGGCGACGCGCAGAACGCCTTCGTCGCCACCCGCCCGCCGGGGCACCACGCCGAAAAGACCCGCGCCATGGGGTTTTGCCTCTTCGGCAACGTGGCGATTGCCGCGAAGCACGCATTGGACCGCCATGGCCTCGGCCGCGTCGCCATCGTCGATTTCGACGTGCATCACGGCAATGGCACGCAGGATCTGCTATGGGATGAACCCCGCGCCCTCTTCACCTCATCCCACCAGATGCCGCTTTATCCCGGTAGCGGGGCGGCGCATGAACGCGGCGCGCATGGCCAGATCCTGAACCTGCCGCTGTCGCCGGGATCGGACGGGGCGGCGATGCGCGCGGTCTACGGCTCGCGCGTCCTGCCCCGGCTGCGCGACTTCGCACCGGAGATGATCCTCGTTTCTGCCGGGTTCGATGCCCATGCCGACGATCCGCTGGCCAACCTCAACTGGACGACCGAGGATTTCGCATGGCTGACGCGGGAACTGTGCGCCGTCGCGGCGGAGGTCTGCGGCGGGCGGCTCGTTTCGTCGCTGGAGGGCGGCTATGATCTCGATGCGCTTGCCGGATCCGTGGCCGCCCATGTTGCCGCGCTGATGGAGGCCTAGGTGGCGACCGGGCTTGTCACCCATCCCGATTGCCTCGCGCATGTGACGCCCGCCCATGTCCACGAGCAGCCCGCGCGGCTGGCCTTTGTCCTGCGGGCCTTGGAAGGTTTGCCGCTGTTTCGCTACGCCGCACCCGTGGCCAGTGACGAAACGCTTCTCACCCTGCACAGCCCCGCCTACGTCGATCGGATCCGCGCCGCGATCCCCGAGACCGGATTTGCCGTGATGGACCCCGACACCGACGCGGAAACGGTGCTGTCGCCGGGTTCGCTGCCGGCGCTTTTGCGGGCCGTCGGGGCGGTGCAGAAGGCCATCGACCTCGTGCTGTCCGGCGAACTGACCAATGCCTTTGCCGCGATCCGCCCGCCCGGCCATCACGCCGAACGGGAACTGCCGATGGGGTTCTGTTTTTTCGGCAACGTGGCGCTCGGGGCGCGCCATGCGCTCGACACACACGGGCTGGCCCGCGTCGCCGTCGTCGATTTCGACGTGCATCACGGCAATGGCACACAGGCGCTCTTGTGGAACGAGCCGCGCGCGTTGGTCATCACCTCGCAGCAGATGCCGCTCTGGCCCGATACCGGCGACGTGACCGAAACAGGCGCCCATAACACCGTGGTAAACGTGCCGCTTGCCCCCGGCAGTGGCGGCAAGGCGATGCGCGCGGCCTTTGAGGCCCGCGTTTTCCCCCGGCTCGCCGCTTTCAAGCCGCAGCTTCTGCTGATCTCCGCCGGATTCGACGCCCATGCCGCCGACCCGCTGGCCGATCTGGCCTGGGTGGAGGAGGATTACGAGTGGCTGACCCACCGGCTTTGCGATATTGCGGACCGGTATTGCGGCGGTCGCATGGTCTCGACCCTCGAAGGCGGCTATGATCTGGCTGCCCTCGCGGCCTCGGCCGCCACCCATGTGCGCGTAATGACGGAGAGAGGCGGATGAGCGACCAGAAAAAGATCGAGGAGATGAGCTTCGAGGAAGCGATCCGGGAACTGGAAACCGTGGTCGGGCAGCTTGACCGAGGCGACGTTGCGCTTGATGAGTCGATCAAGCTTTACGAACGTGGCGCCAAACTGAAGACGCGCTGCGAGGCGAAGCTGAAGGAAGCTGAAGAAAAGGTCGCGCAGATCACGCTGGATGCGAACGGCGAGCCTGCGGGCGCGAAACCGGTCGAAGGGCTGTAACCTTTGTTCGACGCGAAACTGAAAGAGGCGCAGGACGCGATTGCGCGCGCCCTGTCGGATCGCATGGCGGGGCTTGGGGCCGACCGCGTGGCCGAGGGGATGCGCTACGCCACGGCGGGCGGCAAGCGGCTGCGCGGGTTTCTGGTGCTGGAGGTCGCGCGGCTGACCGGCGGGGATGCCGGGGCTGCGATGCAGGCGGCCTGCGCCGTCGAGTGTATTCACGCCTACAGCCTCGTGCATGACGACCTTCCGTGTATGGATGACGACGACCTGCGCCGGGGGCTGCCCACGGTGCACCGCAAATGGGACGAGGCGACGGCGATTCTGGTTGGCGATGCGTTGCAGGCCTTCGCGTTCGAATTGCTGGCCGACCCCGTCACCGGCGACGGCGACCAACGCTCCGAACTGGTCGCGACCCTGGCGCGCGCCGCCGGGCCGCGCGGCATGGTTCTGGGGCAGGCGCAGGACATCGCCGCCGAGACCGCCGCGACACCACTGACGCTGGACCAGATCACCGAGCTTCAGGCCAACAAGACCGGCGCGCTGCTGGACTGGCCGGTGGTCGCGGGGGCCATTCTTGGCCGTGCCGATCCTGCCCCCCTGCGGCGCTATGCGCGTGCGATTGGGCTTGCCTTTCAGATCGCGGATGACATCCTCGATGTAGAGGGCGACGTCGAAAAGACCGGCAAAGCGCTGCGCAAGGATGCCGGTGCAGGCAAGGCGACCTTCGTGTCGCTTCTCGGACCTGGCGCTGCGAAGCGCCGCGCAAAGGCGCTGATCGACGAGGCGACGGCGGCGCTCGTGCCCTATGGGCCGGAGGCGGAGACCTTGAAGCAGCTGGCCCGTTTCGTTATCTCGCGCGATCAATAGGCGTGCCCCCGCGCCCCCCGGAGTGCCACATGAGCCACCATCCCGACACCCCTCACCTTGACCGGATCGCGTCGCCCGCGGACCTGCGCGGCCTCTCTGCCGCGGATCTGCGCCGCGTGGCAGATGAGTTGCGCGCCGAGACCATCGCCGCCGTCAGCAAGACCGGCGGGCACCTTGGCGCCGGTCTTGGCGTGGTGGAACTGACCGTCGCGCTGCACGCCGTCTTCGACACGCCGCGCGACAAGCTGGTCTGGGATGTCAGCCATCAGTGCTATCCGCACAAGATCCTGACCGGACGCCGTGACCGGATGCCGACCCTGCGCAAGAAAGGGGGCCTCTCGGGCTTCACCAAGCGCAGCGAATCGCCCTACGACCCGTTCGGTGCGGCGCATGCCTCGACCAGTATTTCCGCCGCGCTCGGTTTCGCCGTGGCGCGCGACCTGGGCGGTGTGACCGCGACCGGGGCGGGCGACGCGATCGCCGTGATCGGCGACGGGGCGCTGTCGGGCGGCATGGCTTACGAGGCGATGAACAATGCCGGCCACCTTGGCAAACGCCTGTTCGTGATCCTCAACGACAACGAGATGAGCATCGCGCCGCCCACGGGCGCGATGTCGAACTACCTGTCGCGGCTTTACGCCGGCGCGCCGTTCCAGGAACTGAAGGCGGCGGCCAAGGGCGCGGTGTCGATGCTGCCGGGACCGTTCCAGGAGGGTGCCAAGCGGGCCAAGGAACTGCTCAAGGCCGCGACCGTCGGCGGGACGCTGTTCGAGGAACTGGGCTTTTCCTATGTCGGCCCCATCGACGGCCACGACATGGACCAGTTGCTGGCGGTGCTGCGCACCGTCAAGGCGCGGGCCGACGGGCCGATCCTGATCCACACGATCACGCAGAAGGGCAAGGGCTTCAGCCATGCGGAGCAGATGCCGGACAAGGGCCACGCACGCGCCCCGTTCGATGTGGTGACGGGGAAGCAGAGGAAGGCGCCGTCGAATGCGCCCTCCTATACCAAGGTGTTCGCGCAGAGCCTGATCCGCGAGGCCGAGACCGACGAGAAAATCGTCGCCGTCACCGCCGCGATGCCCGACGGCACCGGCCTTGACCTGTTCGGGGAGCGGTTTCCGCGCCGCTGTTTCGATGTCGGGATCGCCGAACAGCACGCGGTGACATTCTGCGCCGGGCTGGCGGCGGGCGGAATGAAGCCCTTTGCAGCGATCTATTCCACCTTCCTGCAACGCGCCTACGACCAGATCGTGCATGACGTGGCGATCCAGCGGCTTCCGGTCAGATTCGCCATTGACCGCGCCGGGTTGGTTGGCGCGGACGGGGCGACGCATGCAGGGTCGTTCGACGTGGCGTATCTGTCCAACCTGCCGGGCTTCGTGGTCATGGCGGCGGCCGATGAAGCCGAGCTTGTGCACATGGTCGCGACGGCGGCGGCACATGACGAAGGCCCGATCGCCTTTCGCTACCCGCGCGGCGAGGGCGTGGGCGTGGAGATGCCCGAGCGTGGCGAGGTGCTGGAGATCGGCAAGGGGCGGATGATCGCCAAGGGAAAGGACGTTGCGATCCTGTCTTTCGGAACCCGTCTGAAAGAGGTCATGGACGCCGCCGAGGCGCTGTCGGCCAAGGGGATCAATCCGACGATTGCCGATGCGCGCTTCGCCAAACCCCTGGATTCAGAGCTTGTTCTGAGGCTGGCAGCGGAGCACGAGGCGCTGATCACCATCGAGGAAGGCGCGGTCGGCGGCTTCGGCAGCCACGTCGCGCAGGTATTGGCGGAAGCGGGGGTGTTCGATCATGGGCTGAAATTCCGCTCGATGGTTCTGCCCGATATCTTTATCGACCAGGCCAGCCCGGTCGACATGTACGCGGCGGCGGCGATGAACGCGGAGCATATCGAGGCGAAGGTGCTCGACGTGCTGGGCGTGGCGACGCTGCGGAGCAAGGCGTAGGGCGGCGCTGAAACGGGGCGGCCCTCTACAGCGGGCGATACCCCGCGCGCACCACCTGTGTACCTGAAACGGGTTTCGCCACGCTGGCGCGCGTCGACCCGCGGGCGCCCCTCGTCAAGCCCCTGCGGGGCCCTCCTCTGGCCGCGTTGCCACGGGATATCTGATTGGGCGGTGTGCCGGGTCGGCGCCTGCGCGGGATTGCGCGGGATGGCGCGGGGGGGATGCCTCAGGCGGAGGTATCTTGGCCAAGATGAAAGCCGGACCGAGGCGCGGCTAGCGGCTGTCGTCGAGCCGCGCCTCGATTGCCTTCAGCCGTTCCAGCACCTCGTCGCGGTAGGCGCTGGTCTGGACGGTTTCTTCCTCGGAATGGGCGTCCTGCATGGAATTCACGATAAGCCCGACGACGAGGTTCACCACCGCGAAGGTGGTGACAAGGATGAAGGGCACGAAGAACGCCCAAGCGTAGGGGTAGAGCTCCAGCACCGGGCGGACGATGCCCATCGACCAGCTTTCCAGCGTCATGATCTGGAAGAGCGTGTAAAGCGACCGGCCGAGGGTGCCGAACCAGTCGGGGAAGGCATCGCCGAAGAGCTTCGTTGTCATCACCGCGCCGATATAAAAGATGATCCCCATCAGCAGGAACACGCTTGCCATGCCGGGCACGGCGCTGATGAAGCCCTCCACCACCCGGCGCAGGCGCGGGGCCACCGAGATGACCCGCAGCACCCGCAGGATGCGCAGCGAGCGCAGCACCGAAAAGCCTTGTCCCCCGGGAATGAGCGCGATGCCGATGATGAGCGCGTCGAAGATGTTCCAGCCGGAGCGGAAGAAGCGCGACCCATAGGCAAAGAGCTTGGCGGCAAGCTCGGCCACGAAGATCGCAAGGCAAACGCCG